>Ga0114931_10001587_pt1 | contig 29045 bp, 36 predicted proteins | sample 2SBtaG_FD_89579 | JGI IMG/M metagenome (GOLD analysis project Ga0114931, IMG submission 89579) | Deep subsurface microbial communities from Kolumbo volcano to uncover new lineages of life (NeLLi) - 2SBTROV14_V59a metaG | ecosystem: Environmental > Aquatic > Marine > Volcanic | place: Kolumbo... | reverse complement strand
CTCTTATCGACAAGCCAGCCATTCTCAAGCTGGTTCTTTACTTGACCGTCAGACCTAGACCACAGGCCGAGCCATTCTTGACTCTCAGGGCCAATCGTTAGATTGAGAGGTTGCTTGTAGGAATAGAGCTTTCTAGCATCTTCTGACGAAAGAGCCTTTCTTGTGAAGAATGCCTGTTGAACAGTACCAGCGAAAAATGCCGCTGCCGTAGCTTGCTCGGCTCCTATTCTAAAGATGCTAGATGTTAAGGATCTAGTATTAGTAGCTGTGATCGAATCGGCGAGTAGTCCATCTACATAAAGCAAAAGTTTTTGTGCTGTGAAGTCGAACACAACAACAAAATGATGCTGGCTTCCATCTACAAATGCTGGAGGTGTGAAATTATTACTGAAATCATCAGCCGTCGCCGTGTTTGTACTGTGGAATACAATATCACCAGAAGATACTAAGACAAGTTCAAAACCTCTGTCAGAATTACCATTCCAGTTACCCATCATGGCCTGTGATCCAGCGGGCGTCCAATCTGTTGCGGCGAACCAACCTCCCATGGACCATGAGACACCTGGGCCAGGGTTAAAATAAGCATCCGTGCTGCTAAAGTCCTGACTTGTTCCATTAAGAGTCGCCGCGCCAGTAGCCCCGAATAGATCCGTTCCAGTGAATGGAACCGACCCATTATTGGTCAAGTCACAAGCTGCCGCACCAGAACTACATGCCGTCACCCCTGAATTGTCCGTGGCATCGCTAGATAGATGCCAGTAGGCCAGATCATCCGCAGGCGTGAAATTGAAGCTGGAAGATCCGAGGACATGACCAGCGGAAATCTGACCGGCAGATCCCACCGACCCCACAGTCCCCGTAATGGTCTTGACGATTGGATTGACCACTTCTCCCTTATCGGGGAGCACACCAAGGAATACCTGGTCAACATGGATTGGGGCAGCATTTGCGGCGCAAGAAATGCGCGGGGCTATAGTGCCCGATGAGGGGCATTGAAAAATAAAGCCGACATCGGTATATCCGCTTTGAGTCGTTAGACCGCGTGAGGCAACCGCGCTGGTTCCATCAAACGCCTCAAGAGTATAATTAGCGTCCCCGTCTTTTTGTTGAATGAATAGATAGCAACTATCTCCGTAGAATCCGGCTGGAATAGTAATCTGATCTCCGGTGAGTGTCTGGACACCAGAGCAGTCCCATTCCCCCGCTTTATCTCCAGCATAAATATCTGCCGGAGTGGTGGTAGCTGTGAACGTGCCGCCAGAAGCTGTCCAGTTTAGCGTATCTTTTTCAAAGCCTGGATTCTCGACAATATTAAGAGACCTAAGACTATCTTGGCCGGCTCCGCTACCCACTTGGTTTAATAGCGTGCCATCATCGATGAACATCTTTTTTAGGTCAGTGGCATAAACAGCCGTACCAGCCTTGCGAGTCAAAGCATCAAGATTTGCTTTGGTATCTGCCGGCAATGTAATTCGATGAATATCACTAGCAGTGCCACCAGAAATATCGGCGTCACTGATTGACCCTCCTGTTAGGTTGGGAGTCTCTAGCGTTGGCGATACAATATTGGTATTGAAGCCAAATTTTTGAGCCGAATCGATCGTAATCTTGGCGTTATTGGCACCTTGATCTTGATCGAATTCGATTACCTTATCGGCAGAGCTTCCCGTTCCAAGCAAGAGCTTGTCATGTGAAATACGTTCATATCCTGCGGCCATTGCTATGGTGGCCACCAGAGCTAGGAAGGTGAGGGGCCATCTAAATTTTTTGAGCGTATATTTTAGCTTAAGCATTAACTAAACCTCCGAAATAATGTCAGTAACGGGACCTTTTTTACCAGCAGTAACAGCCGATTGGTCTACTTCGGTATCCGTGCTGGGCCCGAAACGCGTCCCAATGACTTTGCAATAGTCTGCGGAAGCGTTTTGAAAAATTCCGATATCCCCGCTGGTTGTCCAGCCAATGATTCTACCATTATATATCTCAATGCCCTCGGCTTCTAAGCTAAAACATTTGGTAGGGGCGCCGGCTCCCTTAGTAAAGCTAACACCTGGAGCACATTCGATTCGCCAATCTGCCTTAGTAAGTGAAATTGTCGTGCTCACGTCGGCCTGACTTTCTCTCACAAGAACCCATACATTGGTCCCAAGAGTGACGTCATTGACGGCATCTTGCAACGTGGCATGGGTAGCATCAGGAGTGCTGCCGATGATGGCTTGATATCGGGCTTCAAAACCATCTACTTTAGACTCAAGCCAATCGATCCATTGCCCATGAATCCAGAAAAGCCAGTTAATAAGCGGGGCTGGTGGCCGCTCATTATCATTCCATGCCGTTTGTTTTTTTGACGTGGAAGGTTCAACAACCCTATTAGCAAAATCAGGATTGCTGACGCCCCACGCCGATTTAGTGGTTGGTCTTGCCATGCCTTTATCCTCCAATTCCTACAAAAATACCACCGGCTACCGGATCTAAAAGTGAGCCAAACCCACCGGCATCAACATCATTACCATCGAAAGCAAAATCGGGGCTAAAGCTATGCAGCTTAGCAAGTTTACCCCCAGTAGTCGCGGTAATGTCGCTAAAGCCTAATCCCGGCGCATCGGTGTTGGGGCCTGAGAAAGAAAATGGTTCGATAGCATCAAATGAAGCAATATGGTCGATACGGACGCCGCCAGCTATGACCAATTCCATGCTTCTAAAAATAAAATTGACCTGATCACTAGCAATGACACCAGAGGTAGCTAGCATAATGCTTGCTGAATTTAGATTCATATAATGAACCAAATCAGCCTGAGTCAGAAGCTTGAAAATATTTATGGCCTTATTGGGGCCGCCCTGCGAAGTATTCTGGCCGATCTTTACAAAAAGAAGGATACGGTAAAAGTCATCATCAAAATTTCCGCGTTCTTGCCCGACAATAGTACCGATTTTATCGAGTTGTTCGCCTATAGCATTATCTAGAGAGCGACCCGCTATTAGTCCGAAGGTAGCATCTTCAATATCTTGAACTTGCTTAACAAATGTCGATAAGAAAGCTTCAAATAATGGCTTTCCCTTATATTGAGAAATAATCCGATCTAAAGCCTTGGTGACGTGATCAGTTATTTGGATAATTTCTGTCATAGCGTAGTCACCGTAATTCTAGAGGTATCAAAATCGGGGACCTCACGGGCGCCTATGCTGACATTGGCATCGGTGGTAGGTGATGCAGTTTTTCCAATTCGAATTACAATGTCATTGATTCCGGGAATGCCACCAAGTGAGCATTCTAGACTATCAGAGCCATGCACAATAACATCGGTTCCAATGCCAAGAGAATCGCCATGCGCTATGATTGCCGTCTCTGCTTGTGTGGCGCCATCAGTCGGAAAAATATTAACGTCAACTGTAAGATCAATTTCTACATAAATATTTATTTGGGTAGGTCTAGAAAATTTCTGTACCTGTGTAAACCCTTGCGAGTCAATGACGTTAACAGAAATATCTCCGATTCGCTCAATACCGGCTGCAACTACATCAAAAATTTTATCGCCAATATCTTGATCGACGCCGCCTTGCACAACGATATCTACTGATTTAGGTGGTCTATTATCTACATCGACTATAAAAGTATCGTTTTCAAAAACTACTGCGGCGGTAACACCAGAAATGCCTAAAAGTTTAGACCTGATTGCCTCTGTAGTAGATCTGCCAGCAACCGCTAATTCTTGAAGCCGCCTTATTTTTAAATCCGAATCAGCTTCAACATCAGTGCCAAGAATGGCGTCAAGAGCATTGGTAACAGAATCCCAACCCGTTACGGGAGTTTCAATTATTGTTAACGTTCCCGCATTAGCAATAACAGGACCTTCTGTATCAGAAGTCCAGGTGCCATCAGCCTGCGGCAGCGCACCAGCCTGAGTTTCGGCGATGGTGACTGGTAAGCCTGCGGCAGAATAACCTTGGATTACAACAGCTACAGTAAAGCCGGTATCGGAATCTGCTATATCGACTCGGGCGCCTTGTGAGGCATCATCTACTGTAACAACGTTGCCAACCGCCACAGCGCTATACTCGGGGTCCGCATCGAGTATAGCGGCAATGGCGGTGGCAACGTTGCTATCAGAATCACCCGAAGCAATCCCGGTGATTTCTAACTGTCTATTTGCGGCTAAAGCTGCGGCGGGCGGACTTGATCCAGAATTATCAACATCTATCCAAACGCCAACGGACCCATTTTTATCATAAATAATAAAAGATGTTCGATCCAGGCTCCCGGCTGTATCAGCAATCGTAGTTATGGTGCTTTGTTCATGCGATGTAAAGCTATTGGCGCTTATAGAAAGTAGAGACTGTGGAGATTCTGCTAAGGCTCCTTGAAATTCTATAGCTATTGTGCCGCTTGAAAAATTACCAGTTACAAGAACATTTCCTGTTCCAATATTAGCAAGATTCTCAAGCGCAGTCTGAATATCAGTGGCACTTGCATTAAAGGCTAAAGCTGTCGTTACTTCACTGCCGAAAGCAATGGTAATCGTGCCATCTTCTGGAATTGTCGAAAATGTAATTTGTTGAATATTATCGACACCAGCCAAAATCGTTACGTCTGCATCAAGAACAAATCGCGCATCACTATTTCCAAAAACAGAAGCAATAGAATCCTTTGGAATAATGGTCCCTATATCCCCAAAAAGGGTAGCTGTTAGCTTGGATTTGGTTGGATCTTTTCTAATGGTCCCCGTAATAGAGACCACATTATCAAGATTGGAACCTTCGGATGAATCAGGATATTGAGAATTATATACTTGTTCCAAAATCTCCCAAATGCTACCAAGTCGTTCAGATAAAATTCCTACATATTGGCCAAAAGGTCTACGCGCATCCAAATCAATGCCATCGCCAAAAGCGGCGCGCAAATCGCTCTCTACTTCACTCTGAACATCAGAAGTGCGCTTGGCAATAAAACCTTGTGAAGTTACTCCAAAGCTCATGGCAATGACTCCGAAAAACTAATAATCCCATCAGTGCTAAGGAACCGACCGGATACCAATAATTTACGCTCCGCCTTATCATATGCTAGGGAAAATTCTTCTATAGAAGTTATCCCATCAGAATTGGCGATAACGCTAGCTAAAACACTTTCGATATCACCAGGATTAGGATTCTTACGTAGAATCCGTGAAAACCAGGGCACGCCTATTCGGGCATCTAGAAACCATTCGCCTACAAATGTTTTCAGATTTGTTTTGACTATTTGCGCTATTTCTTCTTTTCCAGAAGTAAACTGGACTTTGCCCCCCACAATGGACAAGTCACCGGAGTCATCAAGTAGAAAATTCATGCTATACCTCTACTTGGATCGACAAGCGGGTTCGATGGGCTATCCGAATCTGTCCCGCTGGTGGTAATAGTTAACAATAAAAAAGCTTCGCGCATGATCTTTGGAAATTGTGAATCATGAGCTGGCGGCAATGCCTCAAGCTCAAGTAATTTGCTTTTGCCAGCCGCGATTGACGCCGGATCAATAACAGTGGAAGCGACCACGGACCATGTAGTGGTTGGCGAAGGGGTGCCAATATAGGAACCATTAGCGACGGCCACTATCGTTGAAAGAATGGCGGTCTCCCAGGCATCAGCAAATTTTGGCGTAGAATCCGATGCCTTAGGGATTGCTTCAAGCTGGGTAGAAAAAGTAGCTTTATCGAAGGTAAAAGAAAGCCCCCCTCCGCCTATACCCGGTAATTCTGTCTTTGCGCTAACGCGAGAATCAACCCATGAAGCAAAAGACGGCGCCCATTCCGAAGCGCCCGCATTTTGCAGCGCTTCAAATGTAGAAACCCATATATTTAGCGCATCAATGCTCATTGCTTAATAAGCCCAAGTTTTTGCTGTATAGCCCCAAAATCTGCCGTATTAACCGGAATGCTCGAATCTCCTACACGAGTTAGAACGGTCAATTTCTGAATAGCCGTTAGCATTTGATCGATCAAATCCAATAAATCAATTGAGCCATTGCCAACGGTCACTTTGCCGGTCTTATCGACAGTAATTAATCCAGCCCCTGCGGCAATTTCCACACCATCTTGCTTGACGGTAACTTTGCCAAGCAAATGTCTAATTACAAGATTATCGCCGTCAATAACTATGGGATCGGCTACCGGGTAGACACCAGGGATAGCTATGGCATCTGAAATATCCTGAGTCCTCGGATCATCCGGAGAAATAATCCCTCCAGATTGTTTCCATTTGTCCAAAGAACGCTGAGAGAAAATAAGCAGGACAGTATCGCCTTTTTTAATTGGAAAGGTAATAGCCGCTTGATTCGCTCTCGGAAAAGCTACAGGTACTTGGTTGATGATTGGCAGTTTTACAATTTCCTCATTTTCCGAATATTTTCTTTTAAAAACAGGCTGTACTGATGCGAAATTTGTAGCGCTATCATAACTCTGGATTTCACCTGGCATAGCTGTATTGATATTTAATAGTGCATCTTCTATAGCGACTCGAATAACTTCGGAAAGTGTCGGCGTTTCATTTTTTGTCTGAGTCATTTGAATGACTCCGCTTCTACCTTGGAAAACCAAGGTCCGTCATGAGTATCACCCTGCATCACAACTTTTCGGCATTTAAAAAAGCCATTATTTTCATTTGTTCCGATTACACTGATAAGACGCCCCGGCCTAAGCTTCGAATTTAATAGATTTGTGAATTCGATACCCTTATCGGTCTTGATGATGTTACTAATTAGGCCAGTAGTTGGACTTATAACCACAGCTGTCTCTAGTGTGGTCTCACCATCTGGAACAATTTGCACGGCACCGTCCTGAACAGACCAGCCGAAGCCAAAACGCTTAGCTAGCTTATCGATCAAGTCTTTGGCTTTACCCGAGAAAGAAAAACCCCCAAGGGCCGAGTCTGTAACAGCTATAGTTTGTGGCCCTAACGATAAGCCTAGTCCTGCTATAGCTTGCTGAATAATGGCCTGAAAGGGAGTCCCGGCTGACCAGCTTTTTTCAATATGGGATGTCGTTAGCTTCTTTTCACCATCCCCGCATTCTATCCTTGTAAGCCAATCTGGTGATTGCCTAATGGATATGGCCTTGGCAATATCTCCTAGAAAAATTTGCTCAATGGCCTGAGGATAGCCTGCCTTAAGGCTAACTGACATATCCTTTCCTTCAAGAAATCGACGGGAATCACCGTTCAGATTGAATACCTTTATTACCGATTTGTTAGCCGATGATTCACTCGTTTTATCAATAGTGAATTGTATGCGCAGACCTGTAAAATCCTTACCAATCCCTTGCTTGGTAAAGGCTGTTAAATTAGCAATTCTGATAAATTGCTTGCTCATACCGACTCAACATAAAATAGCTTAACGTCATTCCCTAAATCATCACGCGCTGCCTGCTTATCTTCTCCCGATTCATCGAGGGCAATCAAATCACCTGGCGGCAGCCTGGTATCCTTGAAGCGCCTTAGCAAAGGAATTTTCGTCAATATAGGAACGCCCACAATGATAGGAGAGCTATTTTCATCATAAATATCCAAAATCCAGCGAGACATGCGCGTGTCATATCGAACGGTCATATTATATAGCCGCGATTCTAGTTCAACTTGCATATCATAAGCCGGAATATCTGACCTAACCGGCATTACCAAAGTGCTCAAATCAGCCCCCCGACAATGAATCAACAAGTTGTGCTGCTAGGCTGGCATTATTAGACTGCGCCGCCGACGCAGCTTGTGTGGCCTGTTTTCCAAGATTGGCCTTACTAGCTGCCGAAGCTGATACCGCTTTATCCAAAATATTTTCGGGGACCTGAACAGTGGCGCTATTAACAATCTGAATTTGTTCGAGCTGCATGGAAAATCGCAAAGATCTTCCATCTTGAATATCTTGCGGAGCGGAATACTGAGTAATAATAAGATTTGTAAGAACTTGCATTCTCGATGTTACGCTCACAAGGGCACGGTCTTGTTGCAAAGCAAGTAAAAAATTGTGGACCTTGCGCGGAAAGTCACGGTCACCAGGCGCCCTATTTGCCACCTGTGATGCAAGACCAGCACTAGGCGGAATATCCGGTGAAAGGGCTAGGTTTGTGGCCTCAGACAAAATAGCGGCGGAACCAGCAGTTGAGACAAAACCCGCAAAAGGTCCTCCCGTTCCACCTGTAGCAGTGCCAATAGCACCTGCCCCAATGCTGCTAACGAATGATGCGAAAATGTTCATATCATCTTCGCTAACAAAACCATCGAGGGAAAAGACTAGATTTTCAAGCTTGGCATGGTCTGTAATATCGGCGCCGGATTCTACCGGATTTTTTGATATTGTGACGCTGCGAGACGGAACAAGTCTGAGGGCCGCATCAAGCTCAAGGCGGGGTGAGGGCCCATCCTCATCAATACGCCCGATGGTAACCCTTTGCGGTTGCCCTCCGGTTATAAATCCTAAAATACTCATAGCTAACCTTATTCGGCTATAGCCGGTTTCAAAGTCCTATGGCTCTCACGCATGGTGTTATCCATGGATTCTTTGAGCGCGCCCCCAACAGCATTTTTCAATTGGTCTTCGCTAAGATTTGTCCCGTTTATATTGACAACATTGCTTACATTGACGGGATTCCCGCCACCAGCGCCACCGCCTAGCTTGCCTGATAAGCCAGGCAATAGGCTCCTAACATTGAATCCCGTTTCACGACGCAGTCTGTTTAGACCACTAGCAACACCTTTTTGCTGCAATTCTTGCATGGTTATAGAACCATTTTTTAATGCTGAAACTAAATTAGGGTTGAACAGGGGAGATTTGGGGTTACTAAATTGTTTTAGAGCTTTTTGTATAGAAGGATTTCCGCTGAAAGAAGATTGGGATTCCACAAGCTTTTGAGCCTGTGAAATTACTTCAAGAGGAAATACTTGTGAAGTCTGCTCTAGCCCAAAGCGCTTGATAAAATCAGCGGCTTGTCCTACTTGATTTTCATGCTGTTTTAGATCGAATTTTTTCTTTTGATTCTTTTTTGACGTTATCCCCAAGGCCGAAGCAAGCAGTGGGGCTCGATTGGCAAATACTTCCACAATGCCATCAAAAATGGCTTCACCGATTTTAAAACCAATTCTTGTCAAAACGGCAGATGTTTGAAGGGCGATATCAAGAGCCGATAATAGCGCTTCTGCTAGTTTCTGCCTATCTGGTGCAAAGGCATCAGCGGTTAGAAATTCCGTTATTTTGCCTACTATTTCTTTAACCTTGCCGACAATCTTTTGCTCAAAATTATCTAGAGCCTTGAGAAATTTTGGCGCGCCCTCATCAAAGTTATTTATGAGCCGCCCAACCAAGGAATCCCGACCCTGGAAAAAGGCTATAACATCTTCGATTAGGAGAAAAATCCCCGCAAGCGCCGCGCCTATAGCTAAAGGTATGGCAAGGGCTGTTGCTTTAAGTGAAAGAAGGGCAAAAGCAGCTGATCTAGACTGTAGAATAAACATTCCTAAATTTTTTGCAGCGCTAAGAGCGGCTATGCCTATATCCCCAAAAAATCCTAATACTCGCACCGCCACAAAAAGTGTTAGGGCAGTCGTTGCTAAGCGCGCAGCATTTTCAAAACCCCCTAATGCAGTTATTGCAGCGCCTAGAACATGCCCAATGGCTAAGCCTACTTTAACCATTTGTTTCATGCCATTTACTACAACACGAATGAAGCCAATTACTTTCGATTGGACTAGTTTTTTATTAGCTTCAACCCATTTGATGGCTATATTCAAATAACCCTTTGCTTCTGGAAGCAAAGAGTTACCAATGGTTATACTTGTTAGCTGTATTAAATCCTGGAAATTCGACCACACACCAAGGAGTGTGTGACTTTGTTTTTCCATAAGGCCCGTAAAACGTCCAGAGCCATTTGCTAAATTCTGTAATGCTGCCTCTACAGTCGCAAATTTTACGGCACCTTTTGAAACAAGACCTTGCACAGCATCCTGTGCGACGCCCATTTCCTTAGCTACCGCCTCAAGAATAGGGACACCGGCCTCTGTAAATTGACGTATTTCTTGACCTCTTAATTTGCCAGCTGTTGCTACCTGCCCAAAGGCTAGGATTAGATTTGGTAGCTTATCTTTTCCTACGCCAGCCGCCACATTGCCCAAAGCTGTTAGGGTAGGGATTAATTTTTCTGATGCTATATTATAGGCTAATAGTTGCTTTGCTCCCTTGAATACATCACCAATTCGAAAAGGAGTTTTTATTGCAAAATCTAGAAGATCTTTGGTTAACGTCTTAGCCTTGCCAACACTCTGTAAAAGAACTTCGAAAGCAATCTGAATTTGCTCAAAATCACCGGCCTTTTTAAGCAAAAAGCCTATGCCAGCGCCCAAGCCAGCATAGGCTAATCCGATTTTGCTTGTTAAACTCCCGAGGCCCCTAAGATCATTTTTGACCTTATTAATGCGCCTGTCCATTCTCTGCAACGGCCTATCGTCAACGTGGAAGCCCCACCGGGTTACTATCTCACGTACCGTTGCCATAGGATTCCCTTCCTATTTTCTTATGGCCTGCATTTCGGCTTCATGACGTTTTCGCTCATGTGCCTCGGCTTCATCGACAACATCCAAATACTCATGTGCATCTAATGCATCTTTTAAAGAGTAATGGGTATCATATTCAGCCAGAGTACAAATCTTGCGACCTACCAGTCTCCATTTAAAAAGGCTGATATTTAATTGGCCGGGGTCGAAGCCGTTACCCGCACTCCCGGAGTGCTTTTTAGTACCTCGGGAGTGCCGTCGAAAAAATCTTTATATTGTGCCTTAAGAATTTGCAAAACCACTTTCATTAGGTGGCCGATGCGGCCCATGAAATAAGTTTCATATTGGACCTTCACACCATTGGCATGAAGCCCATCGCAAAAACTGCGCACTTTCAAAGATACTTCTTTTTCATTGAGCTTAGTAAAAAGCTCTTTAATGGCTGGCGCCAGAAGTTGGAAATCAACATCCATATCTAAAAGGTCTTTTACCGAGTCAACTTGGACAAAAAGGCTTGTGATACTCTCACCGCAAAGCTTGATTAGCCAAGCTAAGTCCTCAATTGCCTTATCCGGGCTCCACATATTGACTTGATATTCAATATCGCCTACGCGAAATGTCTCGCTGGTTCTCATTTGCGGACCCTTCTACTATTTATTTAAGCGGCGTCTGTGCCGCCGCCTGTTAGAATCAATTCACCAGTCTCAAGAGTCCATTCTCTATTGCCAACATCTTTACCCATGCCCCTATCCGCAGGCTTGACAATCCAAGCTTGAGCCGCGGCTGCAATCTCGCTGCCATTATTGTCTTTAACGGCAACGGCTACTTTCCCGCCATTGTTAAGTTCATCAGCAGCCGCAAAACCCTGCAAAACTGCATTGGATAAGCTTGTCTGTAATAGCGTCAGCGTAAATTTGCCGCTTCTGTCATTTGTCTTAGCTCTTACTTGTTCACCGTCTGCGCCACCAACACGGCTATAGGTATCATTATTACGCGCCACGTTGATGAAAGTTCCATCGGCAAATCCGCTAACGATATGCCCACCAATGACAATGGATACCTCGTCGGGATCATATGTTTTAGCGTTACCCATCTTCTAACCCCTTTCTTTAGAATGTCTGCTTAAAGTACCAATGTTCCCGCGATGGCTACCTTTTGAATAGCACCGGCTAAAGTACCTTCAAATTTGACATTGGGCAGCAAGCGGTTGCCCTTATCTACTGTAGAAATTTCTGATACTTTTGGAGTCGTAATGGTAAAAACTGGATCTTCTGCAAGAATACCATTTGTAGTCGTTGCCGTTTGAAGCACAGCGCGCATGGCAGTCTCAACCTGTGCAATCCCTTTTTCCGTATAGGGGATTTTATCGGCATTCACCAGGACGGTAAAAATTTCTTCCTTCATTCTAACCTGAATGAAATCAGATCCCCGGATTACGTCGATCCATTCGCCAGAAGCAACCTTGCCATCTTCGGTAATATTAAGACCAGCAACCGTTGTATATGTCATGAGATTTTTGGCAAGCACGGCAGTTTTCTGAGTGCTCGTCAAAGAATCTACCGTTACCCCAACCAAAGTTTTATAGGCCCAAGTAATGGAGCCGGGATCTTTTGGAAGCTGACCACCGAGTAGGGCCATTTCAGGATGTGTAGTAGCTGCATCACCAGAATAAAGACCAATGCTTCTATCCTCGCTAGAAGCCTTGAGCGTGCTACCGATATCGGTAGAATCAGCTGGGTCAAGCACTTCTGCGGCATCAGTAGAATAGGCGAAAAGCTTGACTTGTGGGCGAATGGCCGCAGCCATGGCCACCTGATCAGCTTTTGCCTTGGAGGCAATGCCAAGGCCATACCAATCATCGCCACCAGCAATATTCTGTGCTCTGGTAACCGATGCTGGGTAATCCAAAAGCTCATCAAAATATTGTACCAAAGACAGTGTACCAGTAGGCTGAGAAGCGCCGCCGGTAACACCAAGATTTGCTACTACAACTTCGGTATTGATGGAAGCACCCGTAAAAGTAACTGATTTGGCAGTTACATCATCTGTGGCTGAGGTTACACCTGCCTCTGCGGCAATTGCAGTGGCCAGGTCTGCCAAAGTTGTGTTGCTATTAGTATTGAATGGGACAACCACAGTATTTCCATCAATATCGATGCTGATACTGTTGCCTGTAACAAAATCACTATCAAAAGTAATTGTCTGAATATGCGGAAGGTCTTGGCCCTTTTTGAGGACATAAAGTTTTGTAGGTCTTACTTCCTGCCCAAAATATAGTGATGCTGCCTTTATGGTATCTGCTCCGGCCAAAGTATCGCTTACTACTTCATTATTATCGGAATAGACCTTGTAAAATCCAGAAAACACCGCGTCTGCACTCACAAAAGCGCCTGCCCCAAATCCTTTACGGGTCGGGACGCTTGTTTCCCGCGAGATAGTTACATTAATGATGCTGTCCAGTGACATGGCGATACTCCCTATGGTATGTCAGTAGGTCCAAAAATAATGTCATCAGCGTTACCGTCCATGTCACTGTCAAAAGCACCAGACAATTGGACATGCTCAATGACACCAGGGTCATCAGTGCGGTCGATTCTAAGCCTAAGAATTATATCTAATTTGGCGCGTGGCTCCGTTTCATTTTCAATAATCTGCGACAAATCGACTATGCTATCGGAATGAATAACGGCTAGCCCGGCATCTTTTAGACGCTGAATGACCGTAGGCTTTTGCAAAGAAAGCTCGACGTCGGTCAAAATATCGGTAGCCCTTATCTTATCGCTTAGATCATCATAGTTACCAACAGGCTTGCCTACGGCATTGACGCTGATAGTAAATTCTCTGTGACTGCGAATGGTAAAAGGAGCTGTGGCATTGGCAGCAATTTGTTCATCATGACCGCCAATTTTTACCAAGCCAGTAAGCATTTTGAAGGATACAAAAGGGGGATCGGGCCTGGGGTCGCTCTCACCCTCGATAACAACTGTCAAATCGGTTGCTTCTGAAAGCCAAGCTAAAATAATTTCCCGAATCTCATTGAAAATGTCTTTTATATTTTCATCGGCCATCAGTTTTTGACCCTTGCCGCAAACGCTTTGTGATGGGTCAGACCAAGTCCTTGCCAATTCTCAGAATGGATAACTTCGAAAAATTCTCCATCAATTGTAAGCACGTCAGCGCGTTCCTTGGCATGGTCATCTGAGACCAATAAGCGCACATCCGTATAAAGTTTGATAACATGATCTTGGCGCCTACCTTCGGGCAGAGTTTCTAGGTCTCGGCCTGTCATAGGCTGAACCACTGCCTTAGTCGTGAAAGGTGGCATGGGCTTAGAATGCAATTTCCCGCCTGTCCATGCTCCTTTCTCGAATCTTTGAATGCTTATCTCAATACCACCTAAAGCATATCCAATTAATCCATTGCTCATTTATCACCGTCCATTTCTACACGATGTCTAATGCTAGCCCGCATCAGACCGGTATCAATGAGCGGATTACTTGAGCCTTTATGAGCAATGGTGGCAGGCTTATTTGGCGGATCTTTTAGATCAGTTATTTTCTTTCGAATTAGAGTGACAATTTTTAGACCTAAAATATTTAGAGCGCGTTTTGTGGTCATGCGCCCTTCTGCAAGTTTAAAAAAAAGCTCTTTATTGAGCTTCAATAGGGCTTGCCTATTTTCATCCATAGTAGAACGAATAAAACTACGTTCTGGAATATTAGCACCTGGCGCGCCAAATTCATTGAAAGTAGCAATATCAGCTATCGTAGTCCCGCTATCACCATGCAATCCGGCATCGTCTTGGATACCTATTTTTACAATAGGCCCACGCTTTGCTAGACGAAGTTGCGCCAAAAACTTTTTATATCCTCGATCAATATCTTCAATAACTATTGGCATCCTGACACCTGTGGCGTAAGGATAATAGTGCGGCGAATTCGAAGATGTTCGCGTCCAAAGCTTGTCGAATTAAGCTCGTGGATATTTGAACCGCCAGAGCCGCTTGGCGTATTAAATTCAATGGAGGCATCGCCAAGGCGGCGCTTGCTAATTTCTCCCGAGGCACCATTTCGATCAGCAATTTCCATTTGATGGGCTATGAGTAGGGCCGCAGCATATTGAACACGGGCACTTGTTCCCCAGACAATTTCATCCATAGTATCGAGAACGATAGCCTTGAAAGTTTCAAAGCGCGCATCGCCGATATATTTTGGGGCTACGGATTCAAATAAATCTCTTGGGATATCGATAGCCACGGCCCTACCCCTTAAGCATTAACAGCTTGCCTATTATCCTTTTGGCGCACGGTAGCTTTTTCAATTTCGCCAATCTTAGCATTGATGGCTGAAAGAATACCGGGACGCGATTCTGCACTTTTCCATTCTTCTAGAAGAATTGGATTGACTGTTTTTGCAACGATCAATTTGGCATCTTTTGTGGTCAAATCGCTAAGGGCTGTTGCATCGTCATTGCCTTCTTTTTCGGAAAGTACAGCAATATCATTAGCCGCCATTAGCTTTTTGACTCTTGGAAAAAGCCTAAGTGCTTGTTCCCAATCTCCTTTAGCCACTTCATTGACACCAGGAGTTAAATACATTGCGGTCATCGGAACACCATCTTTGCTTTGCAAAGGAATGGTGAGCATATTCTGTAGTCTATATTCAATTAGCATGCGCGGACCCTTTGATGATTACTTTGTGAAGCTAGTGCGATCGGGGGCTACTTCTTTAGCCTTTACCTTGCCCCTATCTTCTTTTTCAGCTTTCGTTTTCAATTCCCCATTTTCAAGGCGACGGGCTACGCCCGGCACCTTTTGCATGGCATCCCATTTTTCTGAATCAATTTCATTAGGACCATGCTCCAAAACCCCATGAGGGGTATGAAGCATGGACCCTGCATTTTTTACCAATACTTTGCCCATATCCGCTTTCCTTTCCGGCAAATGCTTTTAGACATCATCCGACTTAGTGATGGCCAATGGGTAATAAATCAAAACACCGCCGATGCGCTGGTGGGCGTTGATAATCATTTCAAGTCCCTCCTCTTGGGGCGGGAATTCCTCATATTCTTGAGGAACCTCAAGGGTAAGGACATCTTCGCTGCGCTCATAGCAAAATGCCGTATCGCTTGCGAGATTTCCAGACGAGTTAGCAGCTGCAAGCTCATTGACCCATTCGGCATCGGTGACAAAACCGTTATTTTGAAGATAATACCTCAAAACGGTAAGGTCACTTTGGTCACTTCGCGGAGTCGAATTAACCAACGTGAATTGAGCCAAAGGCAGAAGCATAGTATTCGGGTTATGAACACCTTTGGATTGGGTCACAACAGTATTGGAAATACTATTGAGATCCCGAACCATTTGCTGCGCAGTCTTACTTGCTAACGTAGTAGCCGAGCCAGCGCCATCAGCCGGAAGCGCAACATTCGGAATATTGGCATTGGTAAAAAATCCGCCTAGCCCATAAGACGAATCACCGAAATAAGCAATGCTATTTTCTTGCTGCAAAACAGCGCGACGAGCAGCATTAGCCTTACGCTGGCGGAGCGGCTTATTGCTCATAGCGGCTGCACGAATTTCTTGGACATTAAAACCATAAGAAGCGCCTAGAGACTTCACAGGGCTAGTAAATTCTTTGCCCTTGACATCAGCTCGCGGCAAATCTTTGGCATAGTTGGCAATGATTCGAGCCATACCAACTTGATCGAATTGCTCATAAACAATCGATTCGGCGCCGGGTCCGGCTTCGAAAGATACCGGAAGTAGGCTGCGGGCTTTAAGCGCAGCAAATTTAATATCGAAGGAACGGGCCTTTAGAAGGCCAATTGCTTCTCGAAAAAAATTGTCTGGTCTGAATCCAGATGGACATAATCGCGTTTCATGGCATCCCTTCCTTTATCGCCGTCACTTACGGCATGTTGATAGCGAGCAAGGCAATGCCTGCGCCAGTTGTGGACGATTCAAACCGAGCATTTGGAACAGCTACAGCATTAGCCGTATCTGCATCGCTTCGGAAAGCTCCAAGCTGATCAAGTCCACCATTAACAGTGTGACGCGCAAAAGCATCAGCGCCACGACTAACAGCTTCCTCGACTACAACCCAAATATAACCTTTATCGACTACTGGAACGGCCGATTTCGCGGGCCAAGCCGGGTTAAGACCGTCACCAGGTGTGCTTTCGAAAGCATGGCTATGGCCAACAACTCCCGCGACGGTAGCCGTGGTGATATCGCCGGCAGCTGCCGGATGCTTAACCCCGTCTTCGCCACTGGCTGTATCAAGGCTAACAAGGCGGCCAAGATAAAGCACACCAGCATTAAAGCCGGTGCGGGCATGATTATCACTGGAATCACCGAGTAGCCCGGCAAATCCTTTACTCATGTTAATAGCTGGTGCCGTTGTCTGAGACATAATTAATTACCCTCCCGCTTGGCGAACGGACACAGAAAGCGGCTGCATATGCGCTTTACGTGACTGTTCCATATGATCGTTTCGAGTATCCTCATAGGTCTTGATGGTACCAGCATTGTCAGCATCAGCTTTTGCTTTATCTGCAATTGCAGTAGTCAATGGGGCCGTTTTATTATCTTTAGGCGATGCTTCGATAATGGCATCGAAACGAGCGGTGACATAATCGTCACTTTTTCCCTCAGCATCGAATTTCTCTGATGTCGCTTTAATAACGGCAATCTTGATATCCCGATCATCCATGTCATCAAGCTTGGCCACTGTGTCATCATCCAAATGCGGCTTAGCGGATAGCACAAGATTGACGCGGGCCTTTGTAAGTTCCTTAATGCTCGGAGCATTTTCGGTATCCTTACGGACCTTTTTAAGTTCTTCGCTAGCCTGGTCATACTTGGCTTGGACTTCGTCAATTTCTTTTTTAGAATCAGCCTTGGCCGATTCTAGCTTCGATTTGGCAGTGGCTAGGTCACTATCCCTTTTTTCCAGAGACCTTGTGATTGCCGCCGCCAAGGTTTCGCTGGCCTCGTATTCGACGCCATCAACTCGCACCTTGGTCATCGTCCTACCTCCATTAGGTTTACTATCTCGGTCAATGGGCGGCTCACCGTCCCTAACCAATTCCGCATCTTCTGAATCAATACGCAAGCGGACGGACCTACCAGCCCGTCCGCGTGGAACCATCGCAAGGTGGTTGTATCTAATATTAGACTGGCGAGCGTCATAGGGTTGTCCATTCCATTCACCGGGCTCATCTAAAACGTCGCATTTGTATCCGCAGGATACTTCTCGAATGCCACCTTTTTCAACATCTTTAATTGCTTGTTCATCCATGATGATAGCATCAGCGGCAATATAGACATCTTCGCGGGTCACCTTATCACTGACTACACCAACCATGAATTGCTTGACGTTTTTTGCGTCAACAAGCTCACTCGGATGTCTATTTGTGAAAGGAACACTTCGCAAGGTATCCATGGAGTCGGCTTTAAAAACATCATCAGGATGCCGAAGCTCGCGGCGAACGGTGCCATCCGGTAGCCGATAATTAAAAATACCGGCTCTAGTAGCAAAAACTGGCACGCGCAAAAAGCCATTATCAGTACGCTCTGCTTTTGCATCATTCTTATATGTATGAAACCTATTAGCTGTTTTCATCGCTAAGTAAGTCCTCTAAAATTGGCTCTGCATAACATCGACACTGGAAATCCTCGCCTGGATGGCCCGTATCAATTGGCGGCTTATCCCATGAAAACGTCTTCCCTTCTTTAACTCGATGCGTAAATCGGACTCTTTCATCGAGTGACGTTCTCCAAATATATCGGGTTACCCCAACTTCTTGCTGTCGAATCCTAGTTAGCTGGCCATTTAGCTTAGATATTTGGTCGCGAGCAATAAGCTTCAAATTTGCATCGGTCTTTCCAATTCGCTTTCGGATAAGCTTCTCGACTTCTTTAGCTGGAAGCCCAGTACGGACCGATCTAAGCACAATGGCTCTAATTGCATCAATATGCCGTTCTGACAAGGATTTGATTAGTGCAGCATTTTCTGCGGCAAAGGATTCAAAAACTTTGGATAATTGGGGCTCATTACGAAATACATTTACCTCAAGTGTCCGGCCAAAAGCTTTATCATTCTGAGTCCTATTAAATTCCGCTGCTTGTCTTGCTTGTTGTTTCGCTATTCTTTTTCTTTCATCTTCTGTGAAATCTCTGCCAAAAACAACCAAAATTCCATCGAGTAAAGTTTTTAGATCATCTGAAAAGGCATCTAGCCGAAATGGGGAAATCTCGTTCTGTGCTGTTCTTAGAAGTTCTGGGAGTCGATTAATGAGCCGCAATTGGACAAGCGAATTGAGTAAAGAGAATCTTTTGGATAGGTCTCTATAATATTCTCGCTCAATTCCTACAGGATGTAAAAATCTGGGGATTTTTATCTTGAAAGAGAGCCCCCGCGCCGATAGCCAAGCTTTCCTCTTAGCAAGCGCCATTGCAATTTGGGGCTGAGTCTTTGAGACTAAAAAGCCAAAAGGCATCAGGGAACCCTAATTTGAGAAGTGCTTTTGCTTCTGCCTCGCATTTGGCCACGGTCACCAGGGGGGTTGTCAGCCACACGCTTTTGGTAAATAAAGCTAGGGCCCGTCTCTAATACTTCCGAAGGAGTCTTGATCATATGGATGTGGGCCTCAGTATCAGCATTTGGCTCGGTAGGCCCATATTCGGTCATATGATAATGAAGTTCTTGCCCTTTGCTATTCAATCCGGCATTGATTGGCTCCCCGGTGAGTCCAGTTTCAGTGGTATGGATATGTGTCTCCATAAAAGCATCGGTCCGCGTCGGGATGCTGGGGGGGACGGCCAAGGGCTGGAAGCTCCCTAAATCCCTAAGCTCTAAGTCTATCTCTGTCTGGTAGGAATAAGCGCCTGAACCAAAACGGCTGGCGGCTACCTCGCTAGGATCAAGTACGCCAGTATTGAGATAGATTTCATCAGCTTTTGCCTGATTAGCCCGCGCCTCAAGTTCTTCTTTGCGCGTCAAATGCTCGATCGGTTCAAAATCAATATCATAATTTGGTAATACTCCTCGCGTAGGGCCAGAGGGCATAGTAAAAATGATATCGAAAAGACTACGGAGCCTAGGCTTTAGGACCATAAGCTGCCGGCTGCGAACCAAATCATAATAAGTTTTCTTTTCTGATTCGCCAGTAGCCCCTAATCCACTGGGTGAATCGCCAAGCAAAATGGTATGCGGATATTCAGTACTGGCAGTAAATCGGCGAGAGAGTCTATCGAGCGTATCGGGAAGACCAGCAAGACTTGTGCTCTTGCGCTCAAAATCTTCGCCATCAGCATCAATTAGGCTAGCGCGTAGCACGCTGCGGGCCATTTCCAAAGCTTGTATTCTACGCTGCAATACGTTCAAGCCATCCGGCGCCGAGACGATATCGGCAAGACCTTTGATCTTATAAACAGCTTGTGAAAAATCTACCATGAGGGCTGATGCCGATTCATAAGAGCCTTGGAAATCTCTAATGTCATCGCGTAATGCGTTCAGAATGGAATCATGCCAATAGTAATTTCGTATGAACATCTGGCGCGGGAGCTTTATTCCGTCAAATCGAATCAGCCTACTTGCATGAATCTCAGCACCAGCTAGATCATTTGATTGAAAACCATTAGTAGTCATCCTAGGGGTAATCAGATAAGTCTCGGGCAGGCCAAAATTTTTACTTCTCGCATCGACATTTATGAGCCTTGGATGAAGTTCGAATCTATTCAAGAGAGTTAAATATTCAATTTCTTGGATTCGTCTCGCATCTAACGGTTTAGTCAAATCAATAACATTATCGCGCGCACCTATGACCAAAACGGCACCGCCATAGAGACGTCCCCATTGGAGCCCATCTAAATATTTATTGGAATTATCTGTTACAGTTAGTCCTTTATAGATATCAATAGCTTCATTCAATGCTGAATCATCAGCATCAGAAGACGCCAGGTGGAATCCCTCGCGCATCATGTCTTCTGGTAGCTTATTGACAATTTTCTGCGCCATTTCATCGGCTGCGTATAGGTTTTCAATCTCAAGCTCTTGCATAAGCTCATAAATTGCCGTCGCTCCAAGCCGTTTATCAAGGCTTGATCTACCGAGCCCGGTAAGAATATTTTGCCAGCCATCAAGTCGAAGTGCTTGGCGTACTTTCTTAGTTAGGCTACCCATTTATTTTGCCTTTCTTATCCCGGGTAAAAATGATCGGCCTAAAACGGGCATCAAAACTAGCTTTTGAACGAGTATATAGCTTGCGTGGCTTCGATTTATCAGCATCGGCCATATAGAGAATACCCTGAATCCATTCTAGAGTATCTGGACACTTAAATAAGCATTCGCTTATTTTTATATATAGAAGTCCATTTTCTATATGCTCATACAAAAGCATCACAACTCAGATAAAGCTCTAAAACCGAGCCCTTCATTTTGTTCCATGCGCAGGAGCGCTTGTGTTGTGCAGTCCACCTGATCATCATTCTTACCCTGAGGAAATTTAGCCCATTCGTCAATATAATCATTGATCCAAAAGGAATTTTCTGGTCTAGGCAAATAAACATTCCCGCTTTCGATTTGCGGCGCTGATGCCTGTGCCCGGGCCACCTTGCTAGCCCTTGGATCATAGGGTACTACTCCCGATACCTTATTTTTGAGAACATCGATAACTGCCGAGCCGTTGGCTTTATCTTCGATCAATATGGTTCTGGCCTTGGGATATTTGGACTTCATTCTAAGAATTGCTTTCACCGTCTCCGTGAAAGACAGCTTCGAACGGAATTGATCCACAAGAAATTTATCGGCACCCTTACGGCACCATGTCTGGATAGCTACATAATCTGATGTATCGAGATTTTTGAAAGTACAATCGACGCTAATCAGCCATTGGTCTGCATATTTTGGCAACGAATCATAATATTTCCACCATTCGCGCTTAGCAATCGTACCGCCCTCAGTATAAGGCAATTGCTGGAACAAAGCCGCCCAATCTCTTGAGCTTGCTGCGCGCTGCGACATCAGAAAAGGCAAGTCATATTTGCTTGCCCATAGCGGCTCCATATCCGCTCGCTTATCATTGACGTTTCTAGGAAAATACTTATTGCCATGATCTATTAACGCTGGAAGGTCTAGAATTACCCAATTATCTGCATCCGGTAAATTTTTCATCTGTTCAAGCAAGCGCCCTTCCAGGCCATCCTCATGCCATCTAGTTAGAGTCAAGCAAATACCGGATTTGGGGCTATTCATTCTTGTGCGAAGAACAGACGTGTACCATTTCCATAAATTTTCTCGGTGAGTGACACTGTCAGCTTCTTCTCTGTTTTTTATCGGATCATCGATGATAGCCTTAGTAAAGCCAAAGCCAGTCAAACCGCCACCAACGCCGATTGTCTTCATATAACCGACAAAATCTCGCCTAACTAATTCAAAGAAATCGGCTGTTCTTCTCGGTGTCCGGCCATTAAATTCCATGCCTTTTTGGAGTATCTTTGATTCTGGAAAGACAAGAGAATATCTCTCATTGTCCATAATTGTCTGAACATCAAGACACATGGATGATGCAAGACTCGCCGAATATGAAGACAATACGATTTGTTCGTTTGGATTTCGTCCTAGCATATAGGCTGGCAAGCGCCGACTAACAAGCTCACTTTTTCCATGCCTAGGAGGCATAAAGACCATGAGCCTAAGAATATCGCCGCGTGCAAAAGCATCGAGATATGCACATAGCACTTCATGATGCCAATTCACTTCATAATCTGTTTTTGTATAGCGCGTAAAAGCTAATAGGCCTTTTCTAGCTTCCAATATTGCAGACTGTTCTGCATGGAACAAATCACCTTCTGATTCAAGCAAATCAAGTTCTGCTTGTTCCTCAGCGCTTAGCATGATTCTACCTGATTCCTAGCGCATTCTATGCAAAAGCGTGGCTTATTATTGGGCGCCTCAAATATTTTGGCCCAACAAATAACGCATATAGCGCCAGCATCAAATAGTTTTATAACTGTATCGCAGGGTAGGCTACGCAAATGAGTTTTAGCAGCATTAGTCTGTTTTTCGCTAAGACTTGCCGGGGCTAATAAAGCCATGCGCAATGGTCGGCAATTATCTGACATTATTTTACCTGAATCTCGATTGCTTTTTGATTTTCATCGGCATCGCGCTTTGCCCGTAATTCTTGTAAGCGAGCAATACGTTGTTCCGGACTCATAGAACCTATAACTTCAAAAATTTTCAAACGGTGATCATGAGTGATTGCCCCATCATTATAGATTTCTTGGCGGTCTTTCCATTCATCAGGTCGCTTATTTTTTAGCCAGAAAGCAGCCGCTCCAGTATCTGGCAAATGCGTTCTTTCTTTTAATTCTATAAGAGTTTGTTTTCCCGTTTCAGGGTCAACATCAAATTTTCTTTCCTCTGTTGTGCCGCCTACTGCCTTATCAAACACGGCTCGCTCTACCATGTCCGAGGCCAAACTCTCCTGTAATTTTATATCTATGCGCAAATCTGGATTTTCTACAATCCATCTAGAAATAGTGCCCTGAGAAACTCCGATAATGGATCCAACTTTAACTTGCGAATATCCGCGAGCTATAAGCTTGGCAACCATAGTTTTTAAAGCTGGAGTTAGTTTGGTAGGATTTCCGCGTCGGAGACCGCCATCTGCACGTTTATGTGCTGGTGCTAATACATTTTTAGCTCGATTCCTACTCCCATAGGGAGCCCCATGCTTTTTACTTTTCTTTTTCTTGGTTTTTTTCTTAGCCTTTTTGGCCAACTCTTTAGGCTTTGCTCTTGGCATGTCTCAAACCTTCTACAAGCTGCCTTTCTGGTGGAAACCATCCTCTAGCTGTATGGATGCGCGAAAGTTTATGAGTATCAATAAGCCAATAATGCCCGCAAGCTTTACAACGCGGGCGTTGACCATAAGTAAGCCCTTGACCTAAACTATCATCAAAATTATCAGAGACAATCTGCTGTCCAGGTGCCAAGTCATTTTTTAATCGTGCAATAATAGGACTAGGACATTTCGGATTTGGGCAAGTAATAATAGCGCCTGAATTCAGAGTGAAATACTCGCTTAAAGATACCGATTTCAAAGCTGCAAATCCTTCTTAGTAAGAACAAAAGCTAAATGAAGCATAATTATCAGAGCAAGAGATTTTGAAAAATTGAGAAGAAGAAAAGGCATTAATGCTTTTGCCAGAAACCACCACACGCTAAGCAAAATGAAAAAGCGGCCAAAATGCCAAATTCGAGCACGACGGCGCAAGCGTAAACGCTCATTTGGTGTAAGCACTCTTGCGTATGCGTCCATTTGGTTCTAACTCTCCAAAAATTTCAGATGCGCAATCAAGCATGTATTCGGCCAAAGTTCGAATCAAATGAGCTTTGCTAGTGTGATAACCTTGTTTTCTAAGCTCAATAACCTTGGCAAGAATTTTCTCTTCAAGACTAATAGGCATTTTTATGCCTACCTGAACAATCGCTTCATCCTCTGCCAGTGGTTTCCGCCCTCCCTTAGGACGATGAGCTTGCGGTGTCTTTGCGCTTCGACGTAAGTTACTCATCAATATCGCCTGTTAGGAGTTTAGTATAGCTAAACCTTAGTTAGCCACAAAAATAGCTTTAAAATCAAGGTCTTTCATTACAGCAAAATCACTGCTTAAGGACATAACCCAAGCCATTTCAAGCATTTGCCTATCTTCTGTAGCCGTCCAAATTCCATCATTTTCATCCAGCCATTGATCTAAAATACCGTCATCAAGCATGGCTGTAGCTTCGGCCCTAGTCGCCAGGTGATAGCCTTCGGGAGCAGAATCGAGTGCATCTTTCCACTGCATTTCTTTAGCTGAAAAAATAGGCAGCCCATTTTCTATTCTTTTATCATCAATATTAATAGTTACTTGCACGTCTACGCTGACACCAGGGATTGAATTCGATGATGGCCGAGCTTCTGGAATCCCTTCTTTTTGGGTAGCGCCACCAGCAATGTCTATATCCTTCTTATCGCTTTGACTATCGGCAGGAGCTTGTTTTACCTCTGTTTTGGGATACTCAATGGAGCCACAGCCCCCAAGCATGCCGAAAAGTCCAATCATGGCCGCGCCAGTTACTGCCCAAAAAAAGATTGCGAAAATGCCCATTGCAAATGCTCCGATAGCCTTCATTTCTTCCCCTTTCATTAGACAAATATTACGTTTTACATTTGGCCAGCTATCTATAGCTTGTGTCATTTCCTACAAACTAAGTGCCCATTTGCGCCAAAATTAACAGCCCTTCCCTCAAGCATATTAAGCTATTCGGGAAGGGCCGAGGAAAAGTTTAACTAAACTTATAAGTTTATGTATTCACTTCTTTTTCATATGCCTCACGCATGTCTTCTGGCATATCCTTGATAGAATAATAGGCATTGCCGGCATAGTCCGTCGCGATAGGTTCTCGTCCATCTGGATCAGGCTGATATGGTGGCATATAACCATGCGGAATAAAAACAGTTTCTAAATATTCTTCTATCTGTGCGGAAAGATTGACGTTTTTCTTTACAGCAAAATCTATTAAGCTTCCTCTAATCCTAACCGAAACATTTCTTCGCTTATCCCAAGACTCTATTCTAACCTTCATCTTGTCTATAGCCATATTTACGTATCCTTATACAAAACTAGCTCTAAACTAGCTCTAAATCTAGCGTAATCGGTCAGAGGTTTCAAAAAGTTTTTTGGCTTTTTCTGTTTATTTTTTAAGCAATCAAAAAAAGCAAGCTTTCGGTTACAAAAATTCGAAAAATCGCTGTAACGGTAAAATCTCTTATATACCAGTAGCTTAAGCACCATTTTGGGGTGTTACGACCACCTGTCGCCTAGAGTTGGTAGATTTTACGTTTGTATTCTCTTTTCTCCAGGTACTATATCTTATAAATATCTCCTCTTATAGAAAAAGTGTAACTGTAACAATAAGATATAAGAAAGAGAAATTATTAGGAAAATTGTGTTTCAAATTTTTGTTTCAAAAATATATTTCAGTCTTCAAACGCGTAACTCTGTTGATATCATTATTCTTATTTTTATATTTCTTTTTCCAAACTCGTATCAAATCGGTCATCACGCGCGTTGATCAAAACCCCCACCTGGTGTCCCCGCGCCAGCACCAGCAACAATAAATCCTGTATGCGCCACTAGAGCCACGGAAAGGGGCCTACAATCGACGTTTGGTATCAAATCAATATCCCAGGGTACCCCAATAGACGAGCCGCCTAGAATTGCTTCTAAGCGGCTCGCTTTACCACCATCCTATTGCCTCTGGCTGGCCTTGGATGTCTATTATTTATACAGGCATTATTTTAGATCATTCCTTTTATCATCGCAACCAAAACCGCCCCAAAAGTTATCCACAGCCCCCTCTGGCGCCCACCAAAATTGCGCCTAATGCCGCATCTCATCATCAATCGCCAAGCCAATTCCATCACCAAATATTACGCCCACAAGTCCCCGCGCAGGATTTCTGGTGTCAGCTTCCCGCTGCACTTTATAGCGGATATCAAAATCTGGAATTTCGCTCCGCAAGCTCTTAGTGAATTTTATGCGACTAACTGGTTTTAGTCCTTGACTTTCAGTTGATAATTTGTATGAGAGATAAAGGTCTTTTAAAATGGCAAATTTTGTATCATCACCATTGACGTGCATATTCTCAGTCATCCAAGCCATGACGGTGTCAGTCTCCTGTCTATAGGCTTCCACGCTCTTTTTGATACTTTGGCTTGCTGTGAATGCCTGGCGCTCTAGGAGCCGCATATAACCTCCCATGGCCATATTGAATATCCCTGGTAACTCATCAATGAGCTTTTTCTCGATATGTGGATCATAACAAGGGGTATCAGCTGTAAATTTGGCCTTAAAAGGCACGATAATGAGCCTTCGATAATATCCCTCGCTGGTGTCTTTCACTTCGGGAAGTTCATTGCAGGCGAAGACGAGTTTCGCCATATTTCGTGAATAATATGGCTCTTTATAGGGGCTCCTAACCTGTATCTCGCCCCCCGTGGTCATGGTCTTAAACATGGCGCTATCAACCATGGCATAGGTAGGCGTTTCTTCTGAAATATTGAATAGTTTCCCGTCCAACAAGGCTCGGCTATATTCCGATTTGACAAGATCGGTAAAGCTCGCCGCGCCATAATTTCCTTTACCGGCTAAAGCCTTCAAAACATTCATAAAAGTGCTTTTACCGTTAGCCCCTTCGCCCACCAGCACCAATGCCTTTTGGGTCCAACAATCATCATTACTCAGGCAATAGCCCATAAATTCCATGAGCACTTTGGCCAGCTCCTGATCCCCGCAAGTGACTTGATCTAGCATCCTGGTGAAAAGCGGTGCCTTGGCATCTGGCTCATATTCATAGGGCAAGACATATCGAAATCCCATATCTGGCGTATGCTCAATGAAGCTCCAATCGTTGAGGTCGAGTATGCCATTGAGAAAGTTCATTTTTCGGCATACCGTTTCATTCCACCAGTCGCTATCCTTTATGTTGCCTCGTTGAATCAGATTTCGAAATTCATTGACCATATTGGTTTTGGCCTTAGGATCAAATCGAAGTTGGGCATATTCTTCGATCATCACGTCTGGCATATGGCGGTAGCAATTGCCCGTCCAAATCATCACCTTCCTTGAGCCATGCATTCCCTTATAGTCAAAATCAAGCTCGAAGCGTTTACGAAGATCATCATAATTAGGAATAAATTTTCCATTGCTGGTGACCGTGTGGAAACCTGTTAACTCAGTTTTTATATGTTCTTGGCCAACGATATTGATCGGAGAAATGATCTTGCCAAAATGCGGGCATTTGGCACATTTGGAGTCAGAGCCCCATTCCGCACTGATATTTTTGCATGTCCTCGGTCCGCTAGCCGCCATAGCTTGCCCGAGCTTTTGATCAGTTTCATCCCTTGTGTAGCCGGGATGTTTTGAGCTTATCTCGTGCGCATATTCCGTAGGCTTTTCGAAACGAGATACAATTGAGAGCCAGGCATACCATTGAGGTTCGGGCAATACGTCGGCTGACGTCGAAGCATGACCCATAAAGAGGCATTCGTTTTTGATGGATTCATCATCAACCTTCGGATATTTCCTGAGAATCCCTGGTGGCACCTGATCTTTGTCAGCGACTATAGGGAGGCCCGATAGGGCTGGAATATCGAAAGAAATGGGATCTATGGCATGGGAAATGAAGTAACAATCACGGTCGGGTTTGTTGGGTTTTCGATTGACGGTGCCAGGTAGACGGAGAATCCTCCGCGCATCCCATATCTTTGGATCGAAGTTGCCAGGGAGATCTGCCTTTTTTAATGCCGCATCAAGTCTATCGAGCACTACCTTATAATGCTGACGAAATTTGTCGAAATATTTTCGATCGGTTATTTCTTCCTTGGTTGCGATAACGAAGTGTAGGCCATTGCCTGAACAAATTACCGCTACTTTATTGCGAGGTAGGGCAAGCTCCTTGAAAAAAACCTCCTGGTAGCCACCAAGATTTTTTAGGTCAATGCCATCGACATCGAAGATTATTGCTCGTTGCCTTTTGAATTGCCGCTTGCCTTCGCCGCATTCCGCGACTGTATAAAATAAATTCCAGCGTTCTTTAGGAGGGATATTTCTGAGTATTTCTTCGTGTCTATTGAATAAATCCGGGATGGACTTGGCGCGCCAATTTTTACTATGGAAGGAATCGAAGACGGTAGGCTTGCCTTTGCGCGGGCCTTCTTTCGGGCTCCAGATGCGTAGGCCAAGAATTTGGATCATCAGCGCGGATCTCCCAGAACAGCCAGTGGGTTATTTAGTGGTGCCAATTAGTTTTTCCTAAGGGATGGGGATTGTCAATAGGAAAGGGATTGCAAGATTGCTTGCGTTATGGGCAGACTTCTGCTACCTCTAGCGGGCTGAAAAAGGAGGATATCGTGGTCAAGGCTATAAAAGTTTTTAGACCAAAAGCCGGGTATATTTCCAATCCTATGCTTTCTTATGATCGAAATCTTCCTTGTCCGTGTGATTCTGGCAAGAAATTCAAGAAATGCTGCTTGCGTGATTTGGCTCCCTATGTGTCAAAAGCCACGGCGGCCCAATTCCAATTGGTGATAGAAGGCAAGGCTAAGCTCGATAGAAGTCACATTCCGGGAGAAGATGGGACATCTTTTTGAGACTAATTCAATATATTAAATGGTTCAATTGACCTAGAAATATATCTCAGGAATACAAAATGAAATTTAGTGAGCGCTTCGATAACCTCGACACGATGATCTCCGAAAATCGCGTGATCCGAAAAAAGTGGACGGAAGGACAGGACCGCGCGTGCCTGCTAGCAGCTCTGTCGCCAGAGGTAGGTGGCGCGGAGTTGGCAAGTAAATGTCCCGCTGATCTAATGCCCCCGTGGCTCGCTGAATTGACCCCATTTATGGATGATAAAGGATCAGAGGCTGCATGGCACAATTTCGTGCGGCGCTATGCCCGTGTCATACGGAAAGCGTCACAGACGCTT
>Ga0114931_10001586_pt1 | contig 29053 bp, 21 predicted proteins | sample 2SBtaG_FD_89579 | JGI IMG/M metagenome (GOLD analysis project Ga0114931, IMG submission 89579) | Deep subsurface microbial communities from Kolumbo volcano to uncover new lineages of life (NeLLi) - 2SBTROV14_V59a metaG | ecosystem: Environmental > Aquatic > Marine > Volcanic | place: Kolumbo... | reverse complement strand
GCTCCTCCGGCATCAATCCCGAGGATTCCACCGGCATCTATACCTGCAGCTCCTCCGGCATCAATCCCGAGGATTCCACCGGCATCTATACCTGCAGCTCCGCCGGCATCAATCCCGAGGATTCCACCGGCATCAATCCCAGCAGCTCCTCCGGCATCAATCCCGAGGATTCCACCGGCATCAATCCCAGCAGCTCCGCCGGCATCAATCCCGAGGATTCCTCCGGCATCAATCCCAGCAGCTCCACCGGCATCTATACCTGCAGCTCCTCCGGCATCAATCCCGAGGATTCCTCCGGCATCAATCCCTGCAGCACCTCCGGCATCGATCCCAGCTACGGCCTGTCCAGACATCGCAGCAAGCGTCGCTCCCAGGGTGATCGCAATCCTGGCACTTTTTGCATAACGCATTTTTCGCTCCTAATTGTTGTCGTCCTAACCCTCGCATCACCAACACCAATCATGCCTTACCTAACCATCCTGATTAGGTACAAACAAATTCGCTCTGTTGCTGTCGATGCTAATTATCTATTTCGTTTTTCCTCTTCATCAGAATGGATTGAAATGTGTCGAGATCATCTTCGTCCTCGACGTAGTGAACCATATACAAACCAGTCTCTTTTCGATCCTCTCCAGGCTTATTTAGCTCTTTTCTCGACGAGAGCCAAACATCCAATTCTTCAAGAAAGCTCTGCCCCCTCTCACGAATAAATTCATCAAAAAGCTGAATGACTTCGTCTGTACATCCATCGTCGGCGAATACCATCCGATCAAAATGCCCAGGAGCGTCATTCGCATGATCAATATTCTTAGCCGCGGATGAAAATACTCTGTACCCAACGCTACCAAGTCGCCGAATAAGGTCTGGCGACAGAGTTGCATGAGTAAACGTTCTGCTAACCGTTTTGTACCTTCCTTCAACCTCTACTACTGAACCAGCTTCGATAAGCTGGTTCAGCATCTGACGCGGCGCCATATCGCCGCTGTACCTTCTTACTAATTCGACGAAACTCCGCTCTTCTGTTTCAGAGCTCTCGTAAGGAAGTTCGAGTGGAATGCCGTATGGTCCCTGAAATGCCGGGTCTGAATACCACCCTGTCAATACGCGGGCCGGTCTAGAATATGTTCGCTCCTTGTAATCGTTGTCTAAGGCTCTATCAATTACGTTTTTCACTTCTTTTCTCGTTAGCCCAGTCAAAATAGCTATACGAGATTTATTAATTCGTCCGTCGGCTTCAAAATGGCGCACAGCAGTTTCGACATAGACCTCTTTCGCCGTATCTGCGAACTCTGCGTGCGTCACACCCTGCGCTATCAACAACCTGACAAGCGGCTTGAACATCAGCGTAAGTGCACTTCTCAGGTGGTCTTTTACTTCTCGCCCCATTTAAGGCCACATCCGTTGAACAATATGTAAAGTATATCGGCAGACCCGCCTATGCAAGCCGTTGCGCGGCCCCTACAAATGGTTCCAGTCCCCCATTTGTACCAGCTAGCATGATTATGTCAAGAAGATAGCGATCAATCATAACATGAATAGCTAAACAGATTGTCTAACTTATTGATTATTTTATTGTTTTTCTACGTCCACCGATGACGGGCAACAAGGGGCCTTCGATTGTTTCTTGGCCGCAGGAAGAAAACACCACGGGTTGGCCTGAGTTACTTTTGTCTTTGGAGCAAACTAGGCCATTTAGGTGCGCAAATTTCTGTTTTGCATTATTAAGGGGAAAACCACCCAAAAATTTTCAGTGGTGTTTTAGGTCGACTTCTCCCCCCCGTTTCTGACGTCCAAAATCTTGGTGTTTTTATCAAGTCAACTCAATCACCAGACGTATTTGGCATTCTCGTCCCGCTCTTCAAAGTAGTACAGTCCAACCATTATTGGCTTGGTAGATTGAGATTGCTCCTCGCTGCCCCGAGACTCATACGCAATGAATAAATCGTCAAATGATTCCGCAATATCTGATAGCCGATCCACACACATTCTCTTCACTCTAGGCTTATCTACCTCAAGGAGGTTCACAGAATAAGTAGCAAATTTAGGATCGATATAGGACTCGTTCTTCGTCTCAATATTGTGTGCAACCGTGCTTAGCAGAGGATACGCGTGATGGACCAAAGCGGACTCAAGCCTTTCAGTTTGATCAGAGGGCCAAAAACTCCGTCGTTTGAGGGTCATCTCCCCGTTTTCATTTTCGGTAATTGTACCAATTCTCCGAAGCTCGGTGCGCATCGCTCCAGCAGGAACGTCACCACCAAATCTCTTTACTAGCGACGAAAAAGACCCCACGGGCCCGGCAAATGGCAAGACTGCTGGTCTTCCTTGAGAATCAAGAAATTCATCTTCTGAGTGCCACCGATGCAATATTTCTGTGATTGGAGTGGATTTCACGGACACAGAATCTCCACCCCCTTCAATCTTGGTCCTGAGTCGGCGAACCTCTTTCCGCGTTATTCCCGTCATTACCGCGACCCGGGATATATTCGTTGGGCGACCACGAATTCCGAAATCGGTACTGCCGACGTCGACAAAAGCTGTCTTGACGGTCTCGGCAAATTGGTTATAGCCAATTCCATATCTGAGCAAAATCTTGACAATCGGCCGAAGGACCAGTTGAAAAGCGTCGAGAACTTTCTTTTGTTGTGCTTCTTGCATGCGCAGCAATATATTGATCAAGTGATTGAATCACCAGAGAAATATTCAACATGGGAAAAATCGCCCAAGTCTTGCCACAATTTAGGCATCCATGCTACATGTGTTATTGGGCGAACTACTAAGATTATGGCGTTGTTTTGGCGATTAGCTTGAGATCAGCGATCTGAGAGCAGCCTCATCAAGCACTGATATATTCAGATTTTCTGCTTTAGTTAGCTTGGATCCTGCCTTTTCTCCCGCAATCAGGTAGTCGGTTTTGCTGGAGACGGCGCCCGATACTTTGCCACCTGCGCTTTGTACCAGGTCCCTGGCCTCATCGCGCGTCAAAGTAGGCAATGTGCCCGTTATGACGAACCTTTTTCCGCTTAGTGGTCCGTTTTCCGCACGCAAAACCGGATCAGATTCCGGCCAGTACACACCGTCTTCCTGCAGCCTCGCGATCACATCAAGATTGTGTTGTTCACCAAAAAACGCTTTTATCCGTGCCGCAACTACCGGACCAATGTCCGCTATGCTCTGCAAATCCTCGTCCGTTGCCGCCATGACGTTTGCCAATCTTCCGTAATGAGCCGCAATACTGGCGGCTGTCGCTTCACCCACTTCCCTGATTCCCAGTGCGTATAGAAATCTCGCCAACGTTGTGGTTTTGCTGCCACCGATTGAACGAATCACTTTATCCGCCGATTTCTCGCCCATGCGCTCCATGCCCCCGAGCTCATCTTTGGACAATTGAAAAATATCGGCAGGTGTCTTGAGCTTGCCTGCGGCCACCAGTTGCTCGATCAACTTCGCGCCGAGTCCCTCGATATCGAGCGCACGTCGCGAAACGAAATGTTTCAATGCTTCCGCACGCTGAGCGGCACAGAACAGGCCTCCTGTACACCGCGCGATAGCCTCACCGTCTATGCGCACAACGCGCGAACCACAAACGGGACACGTTTTGGGCAACTGAACACGCCGAGTCCCCTTTGGCCTTCGATTCAGAATGACACTCACCACTTCCGGAATGACATCCCCTGCCCGGCGGACAATCACTGTGTCGCCTACACGGACATCCTTGCGGTGTAGCTCATCAATATTGTGCAAGGTCGCGTTGCTGACCGTGACGCCGCCGACGAACACCGGTTTCAGTCTGGCTACCGGAGTTAAGGCACCGGTTCGTCCAACCTGAAATTCGATGCCTTCAACCTCAGTCAGTTCTTCCTGGGCCGGAAACTTTTGTGCAATCGCCCAGCGTGGTGCTCTGGAGATAAAGCCGAGCTTTTTCTGCAATTCCAGACTATCGACTTTGAAAACAACACCATCAATTTCATAACTCAGGTGGTCCCGACGGGCGCCCATTCTTTCATAATAATCCAGACATCCGTCCACGCCGATGACCACGCGCCGTTCCGGACAAACCTTGATTCCCCATTCCTGCAGCTGATCCATAATTTCGCTATGTCGCAACGGCAATTCCCCACCCTTGACGACGCCAACCGAGTAAGCGTACATATCCAGAGGGCGCTCGGCTGTCAGCCGCGGGTCCAGCTGCCGCAAACTTCCCGCCGCCGCATTTCGCGGGTTGACGAACGTTTTCTCCCCGGCAGCTCGCGCTTTCTCATTGTAGGCTTCAAACCCCGCCTTCGGCATGAACACCTCACCACGAACTTCGAGGCGCGTCGGATAGCCACTCCCCAAAAGCTTGAGCGGAATAGACTCAATCGTACGCACATTATGAGTGATGTCCTCGCCCGTCGTTCCGTCTCCACGAGTCGAACCACGTACCAGCACACCGTCTTCGTACATCAGGCTAACGGCGGCGCCGTCAAGCTTGGGCTCCGCCGCATAGATTAACTCTGCATGATCATCGAGTCCGAGACGATCGAGAACACGCTGGTGAAATTCGCGTAATTCCTCGGTGGAAAATGCATTGCCCAACGACAACATGGGAAGCTCGTGCTGCACTGTCCCAAACGCAGAAATCGGTGCATCGCCGACACGCTGTGTCGGTGATTCCGGCGAAACCAGATCCGGGTACTCCGCTTCAAGTGCCTGCAATTGGCGCATCATGCGGTCGTACTCGGCGTCGGGAATTTCCGGGTCGTCCAATGCGTGATACCGGTAATTGTGGTGCCGGATCCGGTCCCGAAGCGACTCAACTCTCTTACGTGTGGCAGCAGGCACAGTCATCAGTGTTGGTCCACCTGAGTTCAGGACACCATATTGCTATGTTGAAACTGAATGATTTCTTCGCGCAGGTAACGCTCGCGCTGGATGCTCAACGAACTACCGGACTCATCCAGAAGTTCACCATCAAGCGATTGGGTAAGTGTCCTCGCCGCTGCCATCATCATATCGAACGCCTCGACACTATCGACGGGGCCAGGCAAAACCAGAAACAGACTGATGCCGGGTATCACCTGTTCTTTGACATTCTGCAGATCAAAGCTTCCCGGTTCGACAAGGCTGGCAGCGCTAAAAATCGTCCTTGCTTCGTCGCTGCCATCGTAGCGATGAAATATCCCGAATTTCCCGTGGCGCAAACCGATACCACGCATACTCAATATCAAATCATCACCGGGAAACGACTTCTTTTCCCTTGCGACAATTCGGACAGTCACTATCTTCTGTGGGGAGCCTGACGCGCTCAAGCCATCGCCAGCTTCGGCGTTCTCAGTGCCCACCGCAATTTCTTCCGCTTCGGCGCCGTCCAAAGGTGGTTCAAGCCGATCCGGGGGCCGGTCCTCTTTACTGTCCGTCGCCTTTTCCCTGCGGCTATACAGGTAGACGCCTGCGACCACCAGGAGTCCACATAACAACAGCAACCAACGCAGACCGTCCATTTTCGAAGTCACCTAGTGCGGGCTAACTTGCCGCCATTTTCACGGCTGCATCGAGATCGACCGATACCAGTCGCGATACTCCGGGCTCTTGCATGGTCACACCGGATAGTTGACGAGCCATTTCCATTGTCACCTTGTTGTGTGTAATAAATACGAACTGCACCTTGTCCGACATTTCCTTAACGATATTGCAGAAGCGCGAAACGTTGGCATCATCCAGTGGCGCATCGACCTCGTCGAGCATGCAAAACGGTGCTGGATTCAACTCGAAAATTGCAAACACTAGCGCGACAGCAGTCAGCGCCTTCTCACCGCCGGACAACAGGTGAATCGTACTGTTACGTTTACCGGGTGGTCGTGCCATCACCGCAATACCGGTGGTCAGCAAGTCATCGCCTGTCAATTCAAGATAGGCATGTCCGCCGCCGAAAAGTTTCGGGAATAAAAGCTTGAAACCGTCGTTGACCTTGTCAAAAGTCTCTCGGAAACGCGTGCGAGTTTCACGGTCAATCTTGCGAATAGCACCTTCAAGTGTAGCCAAAGCATCGTTCAAATCGGCAAGCTGCGAATCGAGGTAATCTTTGCGCTCTGACTGCTCTTTGAATTCGTCAATCGCCGCCAGATTGATAGGACCAAGGCGATCAATCCGCTTGCGAATTTTCTCAAGCTTTTCTTCCCACGAATCAATGTTTGCAGCCTCGTCGATTTCTTCCAGTAGCGGCTCATATTCAAAGTCTGTTTGTGCAAGCTGGTCTGTAAAGCCCTCACGACGAACCTTGAGTTCCTGCGCAGCCATTTCAGCTTCACCGACTTTCGCACGGGATTCATCAACAGACTGGTCGATTTGCATGCGAGATTGATCAAGTTCGCGCAGTTCATGTTCGACTTTTTCGACGACCTGGCGGGCTGCCGAAAGCGCTTGTTCAACGGCCAGCCGATTCTCAAGTTGCCGCGCAAGTTCCTCTTTATTGCCGACCATGGGTGACTGACTGTTTTGCAATTGATCACGAATCTCTGTTTCGCGCTTCTGGAACTGAGTTAGCTGCAATTTCATTCGCTCGAGATTTTGCGCTGCCGATTCTTTGCTCGTGCGACGGCTCTCGAACTGAATCGCGATGTTTTGAACGCTTTGACGGTCCTCGTCGGCTTGTGCTCGAACACGCTGAAGCTCTTCACGCAACTCCACGCGCTGCAATTCCAAATCCCGTTTCTCGGTTTCGAGTCTTGCCAACAACTCGCCGGCCTGCCCGCGGGCACGTTGCGATTCACGCAACTGATCTTCTGCCGATAGCTGCTCTGTAGCCAACTCGCCAGATTCTTCCGCAAGCACTTGCTTGCGTGCTTTCGCCTGATCCATTTTGTAACGTGTTGATTCCAGAGCGGCCTTTACTTCGGAATACTCATTGAGGAGCGATGAGGCGTCCCGTTGCATTTTCTCGCGACGTTCCTCAAATTGCGTCAGACGGGTGCGGCCGTCATGCAGCAATTTCCTGGCGCTCTCGTAGCGAGCCTGCAACTCACGAATATCGGCCTTCAGGCGTCGCATATCGTGCTCGCGGGCGAGGACGCCAGCCTTGCCTTCCTTGTCCCGTGAGACTCGTAGCCAGTTCTTGCCCAGCCAGACTCCATCACTTGTTACGACCGACGCTGCGCCTGCGAGCGTCTCGCGAATTCCAAGCGCCGAACCGAGGGATTCTGCAATCGTGACCGCGGACAACATCTGCACAACCTCAGCCGGTGCGCCGGTCACCTTTTCTGCCAGTGTGTTTGTCGTAACTGCAACACCGCCATCTTTCGCCTGCTCTCTCAGAATCGTGACATTGCCCGTCTTCAGCTGTGAAATTGTCTCGGTAACCGGCGTGATATCGGCAACACACACGGCTTGCAGGTATTCACCCAGGACTGTCTCGACCGCTTTCTCCCAACCGTTTTCGACATTCAGTTTCTGCGCGACCCGCTGATTCTGCTCAAGGCCCGTACCTTCCAGCCAACTTTGGATACCGCCATCGCCCTCGCCCAGCGCAGCTTTTTGCAGTGCTTCGAGCGAGGCGTATTTACCTTTGGCATCCTGCATTGTTGAATGTCGTTCATCGACGAGATGCGTCAACTTTCGATCCTGTTCACGCAGCTTGCGAATTTTCTCTGCAATGTCCGTCAGGTGCCGGTCAAACTCATCCCTCGCCTGCCGCTTGCGAAGTTCCTGTTCGACCATTTCGACATGCCTGGCCTGCAATTCTTCGGGGCTGTCATCGTCCTGCGCTGCGTCGATTTTCTTGCGGCGCTCCGAAAAGCCCTGCAAGCGAGATTCGATTTGCTCAGACCGGGTACTTTCAACACTGTGTGCCTGCAGCGCTTCGCTATGCTGCTGCGACTGCTCATCCCACTGTTCTTGCCAGTCGGCCAACGCATCTTCCGCTCGTTGCAATGACGCAGCCGATGCCTGTTCGCTCTGACGAGCCTGTTCCAGGCCAGGCACCAGCTCACTGAGCGTCAACTCCAGCTGCTCAATCTCCGTCTCATCCTGGTTAATATGGGCCGCGATTTCCTGCGCCCCACTGACCGCTTGCTCGAGGTCTTTCTGCTGCCGTTCACGCAGCTCGCGAGCATGTTCGATTGATTGTTCCAGGCGGGCGATCTCGGAGCCCACCTTATAATAACGTCCCTGTACCGCATTAAACTCGTCCATACGCTCCGACTGGCGGACCCGAGTCGCCTCAAGTGAGGCTTCCAGACTGCGCTGTTTCGCGATTGCAGCCTCAAGACCGGTCTTCCTTTCCGCCAGACGTGCACCCGCTTCTCCCGCCCGGTCGTCCAGATCCCTGGTATGCAATGCGAGCAACTCAGCCGCCGTGCGTCGCTCTTCATTCTTATGACGGCTGTAACGTTCGGCAGTCTTCGCCTGCCGATCAAGATGCTTGATCTGCTTTTCCACTTCATCAAGTACATCGAGCAAACGATCGAGGTTTTCCTTCGTGTGCTTGATGCGATTCGACGTCTCTCGACGGCGCTCTTTATACTTGGATATGCCGGCCGCCTCTTCCAGGAATACGCGCGTTTCCTCGGGCTTGGCTTCGATCAGGCGTGAAATCATGCCCTGCTCAATGATCGAGTAGCTGCGCGGACCCAATCCGGTGCCCAAAAAGACCCCCGTGATGTCTTTACGCCGGCATCGCGTTCCATTCAGGAAGTAGCTCGAAATTCCGTCACGGCTGACTTCACGCCGTATCGATATTTCCGCATACCTGGCGTACTGGCCTTCGAGTGTTGTTTCGCTGTTATCGAATAACAGTTCAACCGATGCCGCACCGACCGGCTTGCGGGCACTGGAACCGTTGAAAATTACGTCGGTTATGGAGTTGCCGCGCAAGCGGCTTGCCGAGCTTTCGCCCATTACCCATCGCACCGCATCAATCACATTCGATTTACCACAACCATTGGGGCCGACCACGCCGACAAGGCTGCTCGGAAAGGCAATAGTTGTGGGGTCGACGAAGGATTTGAAGCCGGCGAGCTTTATCTTGCTTAATCGCATTGGTGATTCGGACCGCTATCCCGTCAAATCGGCCTAGTGTAATGCAAATTTGACGATAAAACCCGGCAATAAAAGATTTGTCGCTGAAAAAGCATAATCCAGCCAAGCCCAGTGCTGCCGCGGCCTACCGAGCGTTCCGGATGTGGATATTTGGCTCAGAAAAATAGGCCTTCCATGATGCGTCAGGCAATGTATAATCCCGGCCTTTTCTTTCCCCGGCAGGAGTCAAAAATGCCCGCAAAGAAAGCCGCCAGCAAAAAGCGGAAAAAAGTGACGGCGTCACGTAAGAAGGTTGCTACGAAAAAGACTGTGGCCAGGAAAAAGCTCGCCAAAAAGAAGGTGGCCAGGAAGGCTGTGAGCAAGAAGAAGGTTTCGAAGAAGAAAGCGCCTGCCAGGAAAAAAGCGGCCAAGAAAAAGGCGGCTAATAAAACCGTGAGCAAAAAGAAAGTTTCGAAGAAGAAGGTGCCTGCCAGGAAAAAAGCAGCCAAGAAAAAGGCGGCCAAAAAAACCGTGAGCAAAAAGAAAGTTTCGAAGAAGAAAGCGCCTGTCAGGAAAAAAGCGGCCAGGAAGGCCGCTAGCAAGAAACGTCCAGCGGTTCGCACGCCTGCCGTCAGAAAAAAGATGCCGGTGCGCAAGAAAGCGCCGGTGCGTACCACGAAACGCAAGGGTGATCTGTTGTCAGGGCCGATTCACGGCATTGCTCCGTACAAACCTGCCCGTGGCGAGGAGTATATGAGTGACAAACAGCTTGCGCACTTCCACAAGATTCTGAACGCTTGGAAGAGTGAATTGATCGTCGAGGTCGACAGAACGGTCCATCACATGCAGGATGAAGCGGCAAATTTCCCGGACCCGAACGATCGTGCCACCCAGGAATCCGAATTCGGCATGGAACTCAGGACACGCGATCGTGAGCGCAAACTTCTGCGCAAGATCGAGTCGGCATTAGCGCGAGTTGATGATGGCTCGTATGGATTTTGTGACGAGACGGGTGAAGAGATCGGTCTCAAACGACTTGAGGCACGACCTGTCGCAACATTGAGCCTCGAGGCTCAGGAACGTCGCGAGGTGGCAGAGCGGCAGTTCCGGGACAGCGATGACCGCTACCGGTAACCCGGAAATTTGATGCAGACGCGCGAGCCGGTTCCCTATGTCGGTCGGTTCGCACCGTCGCCTACCGGCCCGCTGCATTTCGGTTCGCTCGTTGCCGCGGTGGCGAGCTATCTTCAGGCACGTGTCGACGACGGCCGCTGGTTGTTGCGGATAGAAGATATCGATCCCCCCCGTGAGCAATCAGGCGCTTCTGAAGAAATAATCAGATCGCTCGAGCACTATGGTTTCGAGTGGAATGGTGATATTATATACCAAAGCGCGAGTTCTGACGCTCACGACGCTGCGCTCACATCCCTTCTCGAACGCAATCTCGCCTATCGCTGCCGATGCTCCAGACGCGACCTGGCGGATGCCCCAAGAGGAGCCTTGGGTGTCATCTATCCGGGAACCTGTCGCAACGGCTGTGCTGAGGGCGAAGCAGCAATCCGAGTCCGAACCAACGACTCACAGGTCGCCTTTGACGATAGGCTGCAAGGCCGAATATCACAGCAGCTCGAAAGCGAGTCGGGAGATTTCATTATTCGACGTCGTGACGGGCTGATTGCCTACCATCTTGCCGTCGTGATCGACGATGAAATTCAGGGTGTCACGGAGATCGTGCGTGGCATCGACCTCATCGATTCCACACCGCGGCAGATTCGTCTGCAACAACTACTTGGCTACCGAACCCCGAACTACGCCCACATCCCCATCATCACTCACGCCAACGGCGACAAGCTCAGCAAGTTGACCGGCGCGCCCGGAGTTTCCCTCGATGACGCTGCTCGAACCCTGGTCGAAGCGCTTAGCGATTTGCAACAACGACCCCCTCCCGAATTAGCAACAGCAACACTCGCGGAAATCTGGTCGTGGGCAATTGCTAACTGGCAACTCGGCAACATTTCCGGGCATCAAGCGATCGTCAAATCGGCTTGACAACAACCCTTGTGTGCCCTAGCTTAAGACCTGCAGCAGGGATACGCTCCCCCGCCCCCTGTTGCAAAAGCCTGAAGGTGTAACAACTCCACGGCAGGCCCCCCGCGCAAGCGGGGGGCTTTTTTTTGTGCCGCCAACAAGTCCGACGAAAACGTGGCAGAATCGCGACAATGAGTTCCGAAACACGTGAGAATCAGGTAACAAGAAGTCCTTTTAAGGCACCCAACTGGCTACGGAATCCACACGCACAAACCATGTTTCCCATCCTGCCATGGGCCTGGCCATCGCGACCGGCCATGCGTCGGGAGACACTTGAGCTCCCAGACGGGGACGTTACTGCCGTTGACTGGCTGAGCGACGCCGACTCACTACCGGACTCCGCACCCTTATTGGTCATTCTGCACGGACTGGAAGGCTCCGCCGATTCGGCCTACGCCCGTATGTTGATGGAGGAAACATTTGCGCGTGGTTGGCGATCCTGTGTGTTGCATTTCCGCGACTGTGGGGATTATCGCAACCGCTTGCCGCGCCGGTACCATGCCGGTGAAACCAACGATCTCAGGCACTTTTTGAACGAGCTACAGGGGCAGCGAGAGGTATCCGGTAATCCGGGTCCGTTACTCGCTGTGGGCTACTCATTAGGCGGAAATGTGCTTCTGAAGTACCTCGGTGAGTCCGCCGGGGAGACTCCACTTGATGCGGCGACCGCGGTCTGCGTTCCCTTGAACCTCCATATCTGCGCGGAAGCGCTAAATTCGGGTTTTTCAAAGCGTTACCAGACATATCTTCTAAAACGGATGAAAGCGTCGGTGAGCCGAAAATTCGACCGGCATACCGCTGCATTCGACTGGGACCGGGCGATGAATTCGCAGACCTTCGCTGAATTTGACGATTCTGTGACCGCGCCTTTGCATGGCTTTGATGGCAAGAATGACTATTACGATCGCTGCAGCTCGGTGAATTTCCTGCATTCGATCGCGCGCCCGACACTGCTTATTAATGCACTGGATGACCCGTTCATGACACCCGAAGTCATTCCCACGGTGGACAGGCTCTCAGAGGACGTTACGCTCGAGATATCCGAGCAAGGTGGTCATGTCGGGTTTATTCAGGGCGGCACACCCTGGCGCCCGACGTTTTACCTGCCGGGGCGAATAATCGATTTTTTGGAGCCCTTCGCCGCGATGCCGGGTATGTAACCGTAGGAGTTGGGACTTCGCGCAAGGCGCGCTCCTACGGCGTAAGACTTATAAGAGACTTACCCGGCGTCGACTTCCTTCATGGAAAGGCGTACGCGGCCCTGGCGGTCGACTTCAAGCACCTTCACCTTGACTTCATCACCTTCAGCGAGCTTATCACTGACCTTCTCGACACGCTCGTTGGATATCTGCGAGATGTGCACGAGGCCATCTTTGCCGGGAAGGATTGTGACGAAAGCACCAAAGTCCATCAGGCGAGCAACCTTGCCGTCATAAATACGTCCCACTTCAACATCGGCGGTGATTAGCTCGATGCGACGATGCGCTTCCTTGCCTGAGGCGCCGTCAACCGATGCGATGCGAATCGTGCCATCGTTGTCGATATCGACCGATGCGCCCGTCTCTTCCGTGATCGCACGAATAACCGCACCACCCTTGCCGATGACGTCGCGAATCTTCTCAGGATCAATTTTCATGGTCATGATGGTCGGAGCCCACTCGGACATTTCGCCGCGTGTCTCGCCAAGAACCTTGTTCATTTCACCCAGGATATGCAATCGACCATCGCGAGCCTGGTCCAACGCAGTACTCATGATTTCACGGGTAATACCCTGAATCTTGATGTCCATCTGCAGTGCAGTAATTCCGCCTTCGATACCCGCTACCTTGAAGTCCATGTCGCCGAGGTGATCTTCATCGCCGAGGATGTCGGTCAGCACTGCGAAATCATCACCTTCCTTAACGAGGCCCATCGCAACACCGGCAACCGGTGCCTTCAGCGGCACACCTGCGTCCATGAGCGCGAGGCTCGTGCCACAAACAGAGGCCATCGAACTGGAACCATTGGACTCGGTGATCTCTGACACAACGCGGATCACGTAGCCAAATTCATCCATGTCCGGCATGACGGCTTCAATGCCGCGGCGTGCCAGTTTTCCGTGGCCGATTTCGCGGCGCTTCGGTGAACCCACAAAGCCTGTCTCGCCTACGCAGAAAGGAGGGAAGTTGTAATGCAGCATGAACGGCTCTTTGCGCTCGCCTTCGATCGCATCGATGATCTGTGCGTCACGGCCTGTGCCCAGGGTTGCAACGACAATCGCCTGCGTCTCACCGCGTGTGAAGACGGCCGACCCGTGTGCACGAGGCAGAACGCCAACTTCAATGTCGATTGGACGAACCGTGCTCTTGTCACGACCGTCGATGCGAGGCTCACCCTTGATGACTCGCTGGCGAACGATGTTTTTCTCCAGCTTATACAGAGCGCCTTTGACGTCTTCGGCAGACCAGCGGGCGTCGTCACCACTGGCCAATGCTTCAACGGCTGCGGCCTTGGCCTCGCCAACGGCGGCCTGACGATCCTGCTTGTCAGTGATGCTATAGGCTGCGGACAATCCTGCCGTTGCAGAGTCAGCTGCGGCGGCTTCGAGATCTTTGTCATCTTCCGGAGCAGTCCAGTCCCAGGCAGGTTTGCCAACTTCAGCAGCCAGTTCGTTAATCGTATCGATAGCGACCTGCATTTGTTCGTGACCGAACATGACAGCACCCAGCATCACTTCTTCAGAGAGGCCAGCGGCCTCTGATTCAACCATCAGGACTGCGTCACTGGTGCCCGCAACGACGAGCTCAAGGTCACCCTCTGCAACCGCTGCGCGGCCCGGATTCAGAACGTATTCACCGTCCTTGTAGCCAACTTTGGCGGCACCAATCGGACCAGCAAACGGCATACCCGAAATGGCCAGCGCTGCTGAGGCACCAATCAAAGCCGGGATATCGGGATCAACATCGGGATTCAATGACATCACGGTAGCGATGATCTGAACTTCATTTTTGAAGCCTTTCGGGAAAAGTGGACGTACCGGACGGTCAATCAAACGACAGGTCAGGATTTCCTTCTCACCCGGACGACCTTCGCGCTTGAAGAACCCACCCGGGATCTTGCCGGCCGCGTACGTCTTTTCCTGGTAGTTAACTGTCAGCGGGAAGAAATCCCTGCCCGGATCGGCAGCTTTCCGGCCAACAGCGGTAACCAAAACCGTTGTGTCTGCCATATTGACGACGACAGCACCGTCGGCCTGACGAGCGATCGCGCCCGTATCTATTGTTACTTCGTGTTCCCCGAATTGGAAACTCTTTCTTGTCGATTTCACTTTGATTTCTCTGGTAAGAATTAGTTAAGACAACAGCAACCTACGGTGATCCCAGTGGATGGGAACGACACATTGGTTACACATTGGCGTTGTGTTCGCTGAACTAGCGACGCAGACCGAGCTTTTTGATCAGCTCGCGGTAGCGGTCATCATCTTTGGACTTCAGGTAGTCAAGCAACTTACGACGCTTGTTAACCATCCGCAGAAGACCCTGGCGGCTGTGGTGATCTTTCTTGTGCTCACCGAAGTGGTCGGTGAGTTCTACAATTCTTTTGGTCAGCAGTGCAACCTGTACCTCAGGTGAGCCGGTATCGGCTTCGCCGCGTGCATGCTCGGCAATAACGCCCTGCTTTACTTCACTGGAAAGTGACATTTATCTAATACTCCGTTCTCTTTCGTTTGCCCTTTTTTAAAGCGCGGTATTCTAGCGCCTGTACGGGCCCATTAACACCCCAAAATCAAATAATTACGGGGTTTCTTCCTGTGTCAGAAATACTCTGCGTGGTGCCAGCATTCCCTCCCCGGAGAGCTCGCCCACGCCCAAAAATCGTTTGTCGGCCTCGTATACCCTGGCAAGCCCTTCTTCTTCCTCAACGTCTACTGCAACCGTCTGACCGCCACAGAAGCGCTCAGCGTCCTCTACATCGATCGAAATTCCTGGCATATCAGTCAGCGCCACATCTGCAGGCAATAATCGGGCCCGCAGAGGCGCAAGTCCCTGCTCCGCCAACGCCTCAACAGCCGCCATGTCGAGCATGTTTTCACACTCGAAGTCACCGACTGACTCGCGGTGCAACTGCGCCGTGTGGGCGACCGTACCCACCCTGTGCGCAATATCCTCAACCAGCACCCGGATATAGGTACCTTTCGAGCACGTCACACGAAATACCAGTCGATCCCCGGCTTGCTCGAGTAAGCGGATCGCATCAATGCGTATCGCTCTTGGTTCACGCTCGACGACTTCGCCTTTTCGAGCCAGCTCGTACAGTCGCTTGCCGTCCTTCTTAAGTGCCGAGTACATCGGCGGTATCTGTGTGGACTCACCGCAGAATCCCTGCAATACATCGTGCCACTCATTGGCTGAGAGCGCCGGAACAGTTTTGCTCTCAGTCTGATGACCGTCGCCATCGCCGGTATCCGTCGCCGAGCCCAGCTTTGCGGTCACACGATAACGCTTGTCGGCATCCAGCAAATACGCACAAACCTTGGTCGCTTCACCAAAGCACAATGGCAACATGCCGGTCGCGGCCGGATCAAGACTGCCGGTGTGGCCTGCCTTTCTTGCGTTCAACAATCGCCGCACAAGCTGCAACGCCCGGTTCGATGTCATCCCGGATGGCTTGTTAAGCAACAACAGCCCGTCCACCGGATCGGCGTCACGCTTCATTCCACGTGCCATGGCTAGTGGTCCACTTACCGCTGCCCGTCGTTCTGATCGGATTCCAGCGCACCGTCAATCAGACTACTGATTCGCTGCGCTTCAGCCGCACTGTTGTCGTGGCGGAAACGCAGTTCCGGCACGTGCCGAATCTTGATCTCACGACCCAATCGTCCACGCAGGAAGCCACTGGCACGCACAAGACCGTCCATCACGTCCGCCGGGTCCCGGTCAGGGTCCAGCAGGCTGAAATAGACCTGTGCCACGCTCAGGTCACGCGAGAGCTCCACTGCTGTCAGCGACACAAGCTTTAGCCGCGGGTCTTTGGTCTCGAACTGCAGCAACTCATTCAGCGTGCGCAGCACCTGATTTCCGAGCCGCTGATTTCTGGAAAATTCACGAGCCATATAGAAACTCCTGCACGCTAGTCAAGCGTACGTGCAACCTCCACTCGCTCGAAACATTCGATCTGGTCGCCAACCTGAACATCGCTGTAGTTTTTCACGCCAATACCACACTCGGTGCCCGATTTGACTTCATTTACATCGTCCTTGAAGCGGCGCAATGACTCGAGTTCACCCTCGTAGATCACAATGTTATCGCGTAGAACACGAATCGGATTGGAACGCTTCACGTAGCCTTCGCTGACAATACAACCCGCGATGTCACCAAATTTCGGTGAACTAAACACGTCCTTAACCTCAGCCAGACCAACAATCTGCTCACGAATTTCCGGAGCCAACAGGCCACTCAGCGCCGCCTTAATATCATCAATCGCTTCGTAAATGATGCTGTAATAACGGACGTCAACGCCCGACTCTTTTATCGCGGCCCGGGCCGCCGCATCAGCCCGAACATTAAAGCCGATGATGGTGGCGTTCGATGCTGCCGCCAGGTTGGCATCGGTCTCGGTGATACCACCCACGCTCGAACCAATCACTTTGACGCGCACTTCGTCGGTCGAGAGCTTGAGCAAGGCATCGCGCAATGCCTCGGCACTGCCGTGCACATCAGACTTGATGATCACGGGAACGGACGAAATCTCACCGTCCTTCATCTGCGTGAACATATCCTCCATTTTCGAGGCCTGCTGTTGGGCAAGCTTTGTTTCACGAGTCTTGCTCTGCCGGAATTCCGCAACTTCACGCGCCTTTCGCTCGTTCTTGACGACAAGAAAATCATCACCAGCACCCGGTGTCTTTGACAGACCGAGAACGACGGCGGGAGTCGACGGGTCCGCCTGCGCGATGGATTTCCCTGTTTCGTCAAACATGTTGCGGATACGGCCGTATTCCTCACCGGCGATAATCATGTCGCCCTGATTCAATGTACCGTTCTGCACCAGCAGAGTTGCGACGGCACCGCGACCCTTCTCAAGGCTGGATTCAATGACGATACCTTGCGCCGGACCTTCCGCTACGGCCTTAAGGTCCATAACCTCAGCCTGCAGCAGGATTGCATCAAGCAGAGCATCAACACCTTCACCGGTCAGGGCAGAAACGTTGACGAACATCTGTTCACCACCCCAGTCTTCTGGAATGACTTCATGTTGCGTCAACTCATTCTTGACACGCTCCGGGTCCGCGTTTTCCCGATCGATCTTATTGATGGCAACGACCAGGGGAACGCCAGCAGCCTTCGAGTGCTGGATCGCTTCGATCGTCTGCGGCATTACGCCGTCGTCCGCGGCGACAACCAGAATGACGATATCCGTCGCCTGTGCTCCTCGAGCACGCATCGCCGTAAACGCGGCGTGTCCTGGCGTATCAAGAAACGCGATTCGACCCTTATCCGTCTCAACCGAATAAGCACCGATATGCTGCGTGATACCCCCGGCCTCGCCGGCGGCCACTTTGGTACGGCGTATGTAATCCAGCAATGACGTCTTGCCGTGATCGACATGGCCCATGATCGTCACAACCGGTGCGCGGCTGACCAAATCACCGTCAAGCTTGCTTTCCCCGGCGAGTAAGCGCTCATCAACTTCGGCTGATTCGACGGGTTTCGCGATGTGCCCCAGTTCCTCGACAACCAGTATCGCGGTGTCCTGATCAATAACCTGGTTGATCGTGACCATTGCGCCCATGTTAAACAGGACCTTCACCACCTCGTTGCCCTTGATCGCCATTTTTTGCGCGAGCTCAGCAACCGAGATATTTTCCGGAATCTCTACTTCGTGGATGACCGGTGCTGTTGGCATCTCGAAGCCGTGCTTCGAATCACCACCGACGGAAACCGGTCGGCGCCGCATCGGTGTCTTGCGTTTGCGGCGACCACTCTTGTCGCCAGCAACGTGCAGTTCCTTGCGCCCATAACGTGTTTCGCCATGTTTGGGCTTGGCTTTGGGCCTGGCTTTCTCTTTTTCCTTGGCACGTCGAGTGCGAGAATCAGCCTCGGCCTTCTCCAGTCTGGCCTTCTCTTGCGCAGCATCGGTAACGACCTTTTCAGCCGCCTTGCGTGCTTCCTCTTCCGCATCCTTAGCTGCTTGTGCCTCTTTCTCGCGCTCGGCAACTTCACGCTTCTCGGCTTCTGCTTTTTCAGTCTCAAGACGTTCTTTGGCGAGTGCTTCCGCCTTGATGCGGTCCTCTTCTTCCTGACGCTGCCGATCAAGTGCGTCCTGCTCATCCTGAGCCTGCTTTTCAAGCACATCGCGCTTGACGTAGGTACGCTTGCGGCGCACCTCAACGTTAACAGTCCGGGAACGGCCCTGCGCACCCGATAATTTGAGCTCGGATTGCGTCTTGCGATTCAAGGTAATTTTTCGCGGTGCGGCCGCTGTCGCCGGCGTATCGTCCTGACCATGACTGCGGCGCAAGTGCGTTAGCAATTCCAATTTTGCATCATCACTGATGTTGTCGTCAGAACCCTTGACTTCAATACCGGCCTCGTCGAGCTGCGCAAGCAGTTTTTCGACAGGAACTTTCAGAACCTCAGCAAATTGTGCGACTGTTACATCAGCCATAACACACTCCGTATATTTTCAAGGCTGCTACGCCTGCTCTTCTTCAAACCAATGTGCGCGTGCTTTCATGATCAGCGCAGCGGCGTCTTCCTCAGGAATTTCTTCGTTGATCTCACGCAAGTCGTCGGTCGCCAGTTCTGCGAGGTCCTCACGCGACACAACACCCTTACTCGCCAGCAGAAATGCAAGACTCTTATCCATGCCTTCAAGGCTCAGCAAATCCTCTGCGGGCTCCACTTCATCAATTTTTTCTTCCTGGACAATCGCCTGGGTCAGGAGCACGTCGCGAGCACGACTCCTGAGCTCATCAACAATTCCTTCGTCAAATTCTTCAATGGCGACAAGTTCTGCGGCGGGGACGTAGGCAACCTCTTCAACGGTCGAAAAACCCTCCTGAACCAGAATCAGCGACACCTCCTCATCAACATCGAGCTGCTTCGAGAACGTGGCAATAAGATTCTTCATCTCCGACTCGCTCTTCTCTTCGGCATCCTGAGCAGTCATCACATTCAATTCCCAACCCGACAACTCGCTCGCGAGACGAATATTTTGGCCGCCGCGACCAATCGCCTGCGACAACTTATCCTCATCAACAGCGACGTCCATACTGTGCTTGTCTTCGTCGACAACGATTGAGACAACTTCAGCCGGCGACATCGCATTCACGACAAACTGTGCAGAATTATCATCCCAGAGGATGATGTCCACGCGTTCGCCAGCGAGTTCGTTCGAGACGGCCTGCACACGCGATCCACGCATACCCACACAGGCACCAACCGCATCAATCCGGTTATCATTACTGCGCACGGCGATCTTGGCGCGCAGCCCCGGGTCACGCGCCGCGCCGAGAATATCGATCAGGCCCTGCCCCACCTCGGGCACTTCAATCTTAAACAGCTCAACCAGGAACTGCGGCGAGGTACGTGTCATGAACAACTGCGGGCCCCGAATTTCTGACCGGACTTCCGTGAGTAACGCCTTCATGCGGTCCTGCGGCCGAACCGGTTCGCGCGGCACCATCTGCTCACGCGGTACAAAGCCCTCGGCATTGCCACCGAGGTCAATGTAAACACCATTACGATCGACACGCTTCACCAGTCCCGAGAGCATTTCACCTTCGCGGCCCTGATATTCCTCGACAACCTGCTCACGCTCGGCCTCGCGTACTTTCTGCACGATGACCTGTTTGGCCGTCTGTGCCGCAATTCGTCCAAATTCTACAGACTCCATCGGCACCTCAACGTAAGCGCCCGGCTCTGCGTTTTCGTCGACATCCACGGCATCAATCATGCGCAGCTCGCAATCCGGCGTCTCAAGCTCTGTGGACTCGTCTTCAAAGACAAGCCAGCGCCTGAATGTGTCGTACTCTCCCGTCTCGCGATCGATTGCCACGCGTACGTCGATGTCTTCACCGTGCTTTCTGCGCGTCGCAGACGCCAGTGCGGCTTCAATAGCCTCAAAAATGATGTCCTTCTCGACGCCTTTTTCGTTCGATACGGCATCAACAACCATCAATATTTCTTTGCTCATTTCCGTAAAACTCCAAATATCCCCTGGGACTTAAGCTCCGTCGGGTACCAGTCGAGCTGTATCGATCATCGCCAGCGGCAAACTGTGCGACTCCCCATCCACCTCAACTACAATATTCTCGTCATTCGATGACACCAAAGTGCCGCGAAATCGTCTGCGTCCCTCTATCGGGAAACGCATAGAAACTTTCAAGGTTTCGCCTTTAAACCTTTGAAAATGCTCCCTTTTCGTCAATTTCCTGTCCAGCCCTGGTGAGGAAACCTCCAGGTTGTAATTCCCCGGCACCGGATCCTCGACATCAAGCAGCGCACTAACCGCGTGACTGACCTTTTCACAATCATCAAGATCGATACCATCCGGTTTATCAATCGTCAGGCGTAAAAGTCCACCTTGCCCGTTCAAACGTGCTTCAAGGTCCGTCAGTTCGTATCCCAAGCGTTCAATAGTCGGCTCGAGCAACTTCTGAAGCTCGTTTGGCGTCATTGAATTTTCACCTAACCACCTGTTCTAAAACGAAAAATGGGCCAATGGCCCATTCTTACCCGGCGCTGTGTCACTGCCCGTGCCAAATCTCCGGACAACAAAAAACCCCTGAGCGGGGCCTAAACCCACCGATGTTTTGGTGGTGCGCTGGCGCGGGATTATACGGCATAAATATCGACCCGCGCAACGCTGAATCAAGGCTATTTCATTCCCCCGTCCAGTGATAAGCTGCCCGCCTTTCACACCCACAACGGAGACCGAAACCATGTTGAACCTGAACGACTCTACTCTACTCAAGACGCAGAACTTTATTGACGGCGAGTGGGTCGACGGCGGCGCCGGCACTATTGATGTCACTAACCCCGCCAACGGCGAGGTGGTCGCCACGACCGCTAATGGAGATGCAGCTGACGCCAGCCGTGCCGTGGAAGCCGCTGCCGGGGCCTTCAAGACGTGGAGCCGAATACCGGCCAAGCGACGCGCAGTACTATTACGCAACTGGTTCAATCTGCTGATGGAAAACGCTGCTGACCTCGGCGCCATTATGACCGCGGAGCAAGGCAAGCCGCTGGCTGAGGCAATTGGCGAAGTCGGCTACGGCGCCGGGTTCATCGAATATTACGCGGAGGAGTGCAAACGCGTTATGGGCGCCACGATCCCGACTATTTCCAATGATCGCCGCCTGCAGACCTACAAGCAGCCTGTGGGCGTCGTTGGCTGCATCACGCCGTGGAACTTCCCGAATGCCATGATCGCTCGCAAAGCAGGCCCTGCCCTCGGGGCGGGCTGCACGATCGTCATCAAGCCGGCAACAGAAACACCACTTTCGGCACTCAGCATGTGCGAACTCGCGGACAGAGCCGGCATCCCGAAGGGCGTGATCAGCGTCGTTGTGGGCAACAACTCGCGCGAAATCGGCGCCGTGCTTACGCAGCACCCCAGAATCGGCAAGTTCACTTTCACCGGATCCACAGCGGTGGGTAAAATTCTCATGAAGCAGTGTGCAGACGGCGTGAAAAAAGTATCGCTGGAACTCGGCGGCAATGCCCCTTTTATCGTCTTTGACGACGCTGACATCGACGCTGCTGTCGTCGACTGCATGGCGACCAAGTTTCGTAACTGCGGCCAGACCTGCGTCTGCACGAACCGAATATTTGTACAAAGCGGCGTGGCGGATGAATTCACGAGCAAATTGCAGGCTGCCATCGAAGCACTCAATGTCGGCGACGGCTTTGAAGAAAACATCACCCTTGGTCCGTTGATCAGCGAGACCGCAGTCGGTGAGATGGTGGAGTTCCTCGACGATGCGAACGCCAGGGGGGCCAACATTCTGACCGGCGGCAACAGACACAAACTTGGCCATTGCTTCTTTGAGCCAACCCTGATTACCGGCATTACCCAGGAGATGCGAATCGCCAACGAAGAAATCTTCGGGCCGATCGCGGCAGTGCAGACTTTCGAAACCGAGGAGGAAGTGGTTGAGCGTGCCAACGACACTGAGTACGGACTGGCCGCTTATTACTCGACCCGGGATATCGGTCGCGTCATGCGCGTCGCCGAGCGGCTCGAGTACGGTATCGTTTGCTCGAACTCGGGTGTGTTCTCGACCGAGGTAGCACCGTTTGGCGGCTGGAAGGAATCCGGCATCGGATCGGAAGGCGGCACCGAAGGCATTGCCGAGTTTTTCAACACCAAATTTCATTCAATGGGTGGTATCGATCGGTAGGGTTTCGCTCTTGTGTACGACTACCTGATTATCGGTGGCGGCATCATCGGGCTGTCAACGGCGTGGCAATTGCAGCAACGAAAGCCGGACAGCTCTGTTCTCGTACTCGAGAAAGAAGACACCCTCGCCGCACACCAGACCGGCCGCAACAGCGGCGTCCTGCACGCGGGCATTTATTACAAGCCCGGCAGCCTCAAGGCACGTTTCTGTCGAGAGGGTATCGATGCGACAATCAAGTTTTGTCGTGCGAATAATATTCCCGTCGAACAGTGCGGCAAACTCATTGTGGCGACCAACGATGCCGAGCACGATCATATGCTCACCCTGTTCGAGCGTGCGAATGACAATGGCCTCGACGTCGAACTGCTCAATGCGGCAGAACTTCGCCTGCGAGAACCCAATGTCGTTGGGACCGGGGCGATTTTTCTCAAGACCACGGCTATCACCGACTACCCGGCTATTACGGCAGAGTTTGCCAGGCAATTCGAGGGACTCGGCGGCGAGGTTCGCCTGACCAGTCAGGTCACAGACTTGCGGGAGTCCGCCGAAGCGGTTTCGGCAACGCTCGGCGATGGGAAGACAATAGAGACGAGGTATTTGATCGCCTGCGGCGGCCTGATGGCGGATCGACTTGCGATGATGCAGGGAATCGACGTCGACTTTCGGATCGTTCCCTACCGTGGCGAATACTTCCAATTGCCGCCGGACAAAAGCGGTATCGTCAAGCATCTCATCTACCCGGTTCCCAACCCCGAACTGCCTTTTCTCGGTATTCACCTGACACGCATGATCGACGGATCCATCACTATCGGACCGAATGCCCTGCAGGGATGGAAGCGTGAGGGCTATGGGCGCTTGAACTTCAGTCTGCAGGACACTGCCACGATGCTTGGTTGTTCGGCTTTCTGGCGTGTTAGCAAAAAGCACTTCAGGACCGGTCTGCGTGAGATAGGCAGCTCGTTATGGCGCCGCAGTTACCTCGCGAAGGTGCAGCGGTATTGCCCGTCGATTGAGCTCAGTGATCTGCAACCCTATCCGACCGGAGTCCGCGCTACGGCCGTTCGAAAGGACGGCACCCTGGTGGACGATTTTCTGTTCGAGACCACCAGACGCAGCCTGCATGTCTGCAGTGCGCCGTCGCCAGCGGCAACCTCGGCCATTCCAATCGGCGCACATATCTGCGACAAGCTATTGGGCACACAATAAAAAGTCCCCGCCAGACCGAAGTCTGACGGGGACTTTGGACACTGACACTCAGTCGAAGTACTTGCGTACCGTCAAACCGTAGGTACGCGGCTGATTCGGGTAGCCCGAGAAACTGCCCGCCTGAGCTACTGATGGGAAGGCGCTCAACAAGTATTCGTCATTGTTGATATTTCGGCCCCAGAGCATGACTTCAAAGCCATTGTCCCACGACAATCCGATGCTCGCGTTTAACGTACTGACTTCGCGCGAAGCGACACTTGCCGGTACGTTCTCGATGACCCGAATCTTGTCTTCATAAATATACTCGGCACGGACATAGCCATCGGCATTGCCCAGATTGAAGCTGTAGCGGCCGGTAGCCGTCATACTGACCTTGTGAATGCCCGGCGGTGTTGTACCGCTCAGGTCGGTAGGCCCATTGACACCTTGCGCACCAACGAATGAATCGTAGCGAGGATCGAGGAAGGTTGCCGCAAGCGTGCCCTGAAAAGACTCCACTGGTTGCCATCGGATATCCATCTCCAAACCCTGGGTGGACTCCTTACCGGCGTTGGCCAGACTAAAGCCTGTACCCTGGAAGATATTGCTCTGGAAGCCCTTTATCTCCTGATCGAACAAGGCAAGGTTCACCGCAATTAAATCCCACTGGCCCTTAAGACCGAGTTCGTAAACGGTTGACTTTTCCGGGCCCGCGAATCGCGTTGTGTAGACGAGATTTGGCACGCTCAGACCTGCTGCTTCAATCGCTGCCTGGTCACTCGGGAACGGACGCGAATCGCGTGACAGGTTCCATGAACTGGCCTTGAATCCCGTGCCGGCGCTTGCATAGACATTGACATCGTCCGTGATGTCGAAAGCCAGTCGTGCTGTCCAGGTCGTTTTGTTGTCGTTGGTCTTGCCCGATTCCACTGCGTTGGGGAAATTAACGTTCGGTCGTAAGAACTGCAGAGTCTGCAGACCGGCGATGCTGTCTGCGACACCGGCATTGATCGCTGCTGACGTGCCTGGAGCGACCGATTCGATAAACGCAATATTCGCCGGAGTAGCCGGCAAACCCGTATTAGCTTCAAACGCCTGTCCGAATAACACTGTCGGTAATGGCACACCGAATACCGTCAAATCATTGTTGAGATCTGTGTTTGAAAAAACGTCGGTCCCCGTTGAACTGAACGTCACGTCCTTTTTGTCTTTGGTGTAGTTTGCGCCCAAAGTCAAGGTAGCCCGCTCGCCAAGATCAATATCGACCTGGGCGAAAATTGAGTACGCTGTGTCGTCCATCTTCGAAACATCGATGAGGCCCTGGCCCGCTCCCTGGAAAGTGCCCGGTGCATGACCAAAAAGTGCCTCGATATCGTTCAAGGGAGAGTTGCCAGGCACGCCTCCAGTCAGGATATCGGCGTAGGCGCGGAATGCATTGCCGTAAAGAACGCCGGTTCCCTGGTCGACATTTTCATCGAAAAAATAGACACCACCCATCCAGGTCATATTGTCGGTTGCGCCACTCAGGCGAAATTCCTGCGTGAACGTATCGATATTGGCGTCGGTGCGATTTGCCGTAGTGGGGTCCAGCAACTGGGCACTTGTGAAATCGATATCAACATTATCGAAGCGATCCAGGTTACGGTAAGCAGTAATCGACGTTAGTGTGGCAGCGTCATTGAAATCGTAGTCAAACTGCACCGACGCACCGCTGGTCTCGAATTTATTGACCGGCGTGAAGTCGTAATAGCCCTTATAGGCAAACGGTGCATTCGGTACCAGATTACCGCCTATTGCTCGCACTGCGCCTCCGGTCGGTCCGTCCAGTAAGTTCGCGACGCCACAACAGGCCTCGTCAAATTTATCGTAATCCGATCACTCGTATTTCGAGGGCATCGCTTGGCACGAACAGCAGTTGGCCCCGTACACCGTAACGATTCAGTTCACCAAGAGCAGCGCCGCCGGCGAGATTGTCGTAATAACCATCGCGATCGGTATAGTGACCCGAGAGCGAAAACCCAACGGTGTCCGACAACGGCCCATTGACATCGGCTTTGGCGATCACCTCATTGTAATTGCCGTACGTAAGTGCCGCTGAACCCGTTGTTTCGTCCAGGCTGGGCTTTGCCGTTATCACACTGATTACGCCGGCCGATGCGTTCTTGCCGAACAGCGTACTTTGTGGCCCGCGCAGCACCTCGATTCGTTCGAGATTCGGCAAATCATTCAGAGCCGACGCGGTGCGTGAACGATAAACACCGTCGATAAAGACACCCACTGATGGTTCGATGCCGGCATTATTTGCCCCATTGCCGAAACCACGAATCAGGAAGTTGGTGTTGCCGGAAGACTGCAGCTGTGTGACACGCAAAGACGGCACGAGAAATTGCAAGTCTTTGATGTCCTGAACCTGCGATTCTTTCAGCTCGGCAGCCGCAACCACCGAAACAGCGATCGGCGTTGCCTGCAAAGTCGTTGCCCGCTTACTCGCGGTGACAGTAATCTCTTCGAGATAACTACTTCCTTCATCCTGAGCGACAACTGGCGTTACCAGCGTCGCAGCGATTACACCGAGCATGCCTCGGCTAATGGTCGATCTGGTCATGTGGACCCCCACCCTTACTTAGTTGAAAATGTTAATGATTGCGGTAATTTATGCTTAATTGCTGGTGTTTACAACAGCAGCATTACAATAATCTTTTATCGGCAGGCTGATCTAATCTACAATCTTCAGGATGGAGCACGATGAAACGCTAATCGAATTCGTTCAGATTCTCGGGCGCATTAAAGTTCTGCTCGGGGACACTGCAGATTCGGACGATGAAGAGCTGGATTTGAGCAGGGCTATCGAGAGGCTACGGCGCTCTGGAAATGACAAGGATGCCGATGAGTTAGGCGAGTTAATCCGGCGCGCCGATGAGCTGAAGGCGCAGCATCAGGCAGAATCATAAACGCCGCCGCTCCGCCCGCCTCACGTGTCTCCCGCCCACGCCGCACCCAGCTCGATCGCAAAATTTCGCTCCTCCGGGCTGCGGGCAAAGACGTAAACGGGCGATTGGGGGGGTACAGCCTGAAAAAAACTAAAAGAGCGGCCCGGACAAATGTCCGGGCCGCCGGGTCATGCTCACGTGAGTTCGCCAGGAGCAATATTCTAGGGAGCTGACCCTATTGCTGCATGGCAGACGCCACATTCATTGGTGTACGGCACCGGCATCGAGGTCGGCGGATTCGCGAGACTTCGATCCGGGAACTTGAACAGGTGCGACGTAATGTCGTTCTCCCAATATTGCACACCATTGATAACGAGGGCCGGATGTCCGGCGCCGCTCTTGGCAGTCTTCGTCATATGGCAATCCGTGCACTTGGCGACTTCGGCCTTGTTCGTTGACAATGGGATGTTCTCCGTTGTCAGGTGTGTCGCCAGGTCACCCGCTTCGTCAGCATGGCAATCGCCGCATAACGCCATATTGTCCGTCGGATCGTTGATCAGCTGCCGTGAGAATGCCGTGCGTTCATGCGGTTCGTGGCAAGAGGTACAGGTCACCAGCTCATCGCCATTCTTGTACATCTTCGAACGGATCAGATCCGTGTATTGCTGGTGATGGGACTTCGAATGACTATCCGGATCGGCATGGAAACTGCCAGGAGCCGCATCCGGCCGTTCGGTCGCATAAAACGTCAGGAAGTCGTTTCGCGATGTACCTGCTTTCATCATCATGCCGTCTGCATTAACCGGGCTGTCCGAGGCGAAGAAGCCCTCCGGTCGACTGTGGCACTGACCGCAAATCATCGTTTCACGTTCGGGTGTCAACAGGGACGGCGATACGATGAACTTGCCCTGGCCTGCGGTTTCCCAGTGGGCCGAACCGGGCCCATGGCAAGCTTCGCAGCCGACATTCATTTCTTCGGCAACGCCGTTACCGTCGAAATCAAAGTCACCGGAGTTATAGAAGCGATCCTCAACCGTATCCAGGCTCCAGGTTGTGGCGTCGCTACCACTGAGTTTTGCACTGTGCGCATGGCAGCTCGCGCAATTCTTTTCGAACGAGCGTTTGACTGGGGGTTCCATGAATGTATTCGTTGTCCTGTCGTACCAGAAATCACCATGGTAGTCGCGCCAGACTTTGGATGTACGGCCATAAATCGGATCTTCGGAGCCGTCGTGCTGGAACTGAATGGGCAACATGACATGATACTGCCCGAACGAATTCGTCAGGGTTGTCATGTATCGCTGCTTGTTAACACCGCCCCCATAAACGATATCAACCGGGTAGGTTCTTTGCGGATCCGCCGGATTCGCCACGTTCGTCAGCGTCAATTGCAGGTTGCCAGCAAGATCTTCAGCGACCGTGACGGTAAACACAACGCCGGTACCAGGATCCGTCTCCGAAGTCCGGTACTTGTCGAAGCCACGCGTTCCATCGAAGTCAGAAAAGTACACCGTCGTGCCACCCGGTACAGCAAACTTGGTATCAACCGCCTTGTACATGTCGGCCGCCCGGGGCTCCAGGTTCTGCAATAAGCCCTGGTCGCCCGGTTTCCAGATACCGATCCGGTGCATGGTCTCAGAGATGTGATCGCGACCGTGGCAGGACACGCACACACCCGAACCGACGTAGGTTGCATCTGCTGGTGCAGCACTGGAAACCTGCAGGTCAAACTGGGTTCCGATCAGCGTCGCCGCGTCGATCGATTTGCGGGCGGCGTTGCCACCCGGAAGATGCCCTGGGTCATCAACGGCCGGCATGTACGTTATAAAATACATTCCGGCAGCCAGCGTTGGTAACGAATAACTACCGTCGGACGCGATGGCAGCCTGCTGGTAGGTTGCTGCGTTTGCGGCGATCAGGTCCTCAAGTGGCTCATCGTCGGTTGAATCAACCGCAATTGTTGTCGGCGGTAGCGCCGCAACTTCGCCGGCCGGAACGAAGTAAACCGTGCCGCCACCAAGGGGCGCATCAGCAACATCATTTACGAAACCGACAACACCTGCCGGTTCAGTGGCAAGCTGACCGGCGGGCAGCCCTGTTGGCCCAGTTGGACCCGAGGCGCCTGCGGGGCCGGCTGCACCCGTGGCGCCGGCGGCGCCGGTACTACCATCGCAACCACTTAGTACGAAAGCGAAGGCAAACATCAACAAAAAAGACCTGGTCAGATTTAGTAATCCCGTGAACTTGTTCATTTTTCTGCTCCTGGTTGATGACGTCGGCGTTCGTGCCACGTTTGCGGCCACCCTCAATCCAGAGGGTCTTCCGAAACATACACAATCTATGATTATTGCTGCGGCAGAACACTGACAAATGTCAATTTCAGGTGGGGAAATGACCGCGGATTACACGTATAGGGATGCGGTAAGAAGCGCAATCTCTGCTGGCCTATGTCCGCGACAATGGTATAGGC
>Ga0114931_10001585_pt1 | contig 29059 bp, 31 predicted proteins | sample 2SBtaG_FD_89579 | JGI IMG/M metagenome (GOLD analysis project Ga0114931, IMG submission 89579) | Deep subsurface microbial communities from Kolumbo volcano to uncover new lineages of life (NeLLi) - 2SBTROV14_V59a metaG | ecosystem: Environmental > Aquatic > Marine > Volcanic | place: Kolumbo... | reverse complement strand
GTTAAAAATGCAATATATCATCAATATTTATTTACAGCGACTAATCAAAACATGTTGTTTTACATGTTTTATTATGTAATAATACACCTAGACAATAAGGGAGCAGCAGAAAAGATAGATTGGATATGACATAAGCGTTCGATAGGAAAAGGACCAAGAACAACAACAAGAATAAGAATAGTGAGTTGGAAGTCCCTAAACAGTTTTAAGGAAAAACAATAAGAACATTAAAATAGTAACAACAATCGCAACGCGCGGGAGGAACCCTAACTGCCGTGTACTGGATTCCCGTCGAATGGCGGGAATTTTTTATGGAAGACCATCAACGGGTACGTTATTTTTTTGCCTTTAACGTACCCGTTTTTGTTTGCCGATGGATTATTTGGTACCCGCCGCAATCAGCATTTCACAAGGCCCCTCAAACTGACCGTCGCATTCAAATTGGCCCAGAGCCTGTTCAATTTCCTGCCAAGCGTCATCCTGTTCCGCATCGGATAGTCCGGACAGCATTTGATGCAGGGCGCCAAAGGATTGCTGTTCGAATTGCAGGCATTCAGCGGCTGACGACAAGCGCACCGGGGCATCGACCGCTTTAACTTCAATCTGCTTAAAACCGGCCTGGGCAAAGGCTTTAACAAGGTTTTCTTCCACGCCAAGGCTAAACGGGCCGGGTTGTCCGGGCAATGGCGCGGGTAGCTTGGCACGACGCCGGATAATGGATACAGGAATGGAGAAAAACGGATTTTTCTCGGCACTGGCATACACCATGGCGGCGGCTTTACCACCGCTGCGAAGCTGATGCTTCATACCGGTAAGAGCTTTTTGTTGATCCGGAAAATAAATCAATCCCACCCGTGAAATCACTGCATCGAAAGGTTCAACGTCCAGCCCGGCCAGTTGTTCGCCGTCCAGGGTAAGGGTTTGCACATGGTTATAACCCGCCAGTTGGGCGGCACTGTGGGCGAATTCCAGGATTTTCGGGGAAATATCGGTGGCCAGTACATGGCCGTTTTCGCCCACCCGCCTGGCAACCGCCAAGCTCTGTTCGCCCGCGCCGGCAGCCACGTCCAACACCCGGCTGCCGGTGGTGACACCGCACATATCCAACATGGTTTCCGTGGCCGGTCCCAGCCAACGGGACAACAACGGTGCCCAGCGATGCCAGGATTTGGCGGCGGTATCCCATTGTTGGCGTGTGGTTTGTTTGTATTTGGCTGCGTCAAATAGTGATGGATTCTTGCTCATGGTTATCACTCCGCTGGTGTTTGAAAGTGATATCCAGTGTAGCTTGATGATTTTTACTTACCATTCCCAAAAAATAGAAACATAATGTGCAAAAATGCACAACACTGGAGGCTCAATGAATTGGGACGACCTTAGACTGTTTTTAGCCGTTGCGCGGACCGGCTCCATCAGCGGAGCCGCCAGGCAACTGGCTGTTCAGCATTCCACCGTTTCCAGACGCATGCGTCAACTGGAGGCCAAGCTGGCTACCCGTTTAATCGAACGCAAGAAAAGCGGCTACGTTTTGACCCCGGCCGGTGAAGACATCAAGCAAACCGCCAGTCGTATGTAGCGTGAAGTCTTGGGTGTGGACAGCGCCTGGGCCGGCAAGGATGCCAGCATGGTCGGCCCCCTGCGGGTGACCGCCATCAACAACATGGCCAGCACGGTGTTTATGCCCATGTTTTCCCGCTTCAGCAAAGCCCATCCTTTGGTGGAACTGCATATTGCGGTTTCCAATACCGACGCCAGCCTGTTTCAACGGGAAGCGGATGTTGCCATACGCCTGACCAATGCGCCGCCTGAAACCTTGATCGGCAAACGCATCGTCACCGTAGCGTCCACCATTTACGGTAGTCGGGATTATTTAAAAAAACACCGGCAATTAACCGATGAACTGAGTTGGATCGGCGTGGAGTGTTGCGAATTTCATAAGAACTGGACAAAACAATGTTGTGGTGAGCAAAATCATGCTGTTATCAGCGACGATACCTTGCTGACCCTGGCGGCCATTCGGGAAGGCTTGGGGGTTTCCATTCTGCCCTGCTTTATGGGTGATACCGACCCCCTGTTGGAACGCTACCGCGCACCGGACCCGGCGTTTAATTTGGGGCTTTGGGTATTGCTGCACCCGGACTTAAAACGCACCGCGCGGGTACTGGCTTTTCGCGACCATATGGTCCAGGCGATTGATGAAAAGAAAACACTGTTTGAAGGCGCTTGCCCGAACGCTTTCAGCTTACGGTAAGTATGCCTTGGTACCGTGCGGTCCACGCACACTGCTATACGGGTTTGCAGTAGCCCCACACAACGAAAATTCATGAAATACCCGGGCTAACCGGCTTCTTGGCTCCAACTGGCACAGACACTGGTTCCCAGCAGAGGCTGGGACTGCAAATGAAACAGCCCTCCTGACATATGTACACGGCGCCGCATACTAAACAGCCCGTAACCCGACACCCGCCGGGAAACATCAAAGCCGACACCGTCATCAACGATACGCAACGTCAGCCGGTCGCCGCCGCGCAACTCAACCCGCACATAGCCGGCTTTGGCGTGCTTGGCGATATTGTTCATGCATTCCTGTAATACACGAAACACGGTATTTTTCCGCCGTTCAGGCACCGTGTCTTCATCGGCTTCAAGGTCGGCGAATACCCGGCAATTATAGATTTTCTCATAGTCGGCGCAAAAACGCCGAATACCCATGATCAATCCGGCATCGCTCAATTCTACCGGGCTAAGCCGGGTGGATATGCGCCTGACTTCATCAATGCAACCGCGAATTTGATGAACAAATTCCTGACAAACATCTTTAGCTTGAGCGTCGAGAGCTAGTTGTTTAATTAACGATTCCACACCGTACTTCAGTGCACTTAATCGTTGACCAATATTATCATGCAATTCCGACGCGATGCGTTGACGCTCTTGTTCTTCGGCATGAAATATTTCGTTGTTTTGTACTAGGGCTTTCTTTACAAGATTAATATTGTTATTCATAGACGTCATAGCAACCTTCCAACCTTGTATAGCACATCGGTAAAAATCACGTCCGGACTACTCCCATACAGGCATGACCTTATGCAATGCAAAAAATAGACCACCCGTGTAGTCGTTGCTAAGACGTCGCCTGTGACTTATGTCATGATCACTGTAAAAAAATCCAGAATACCCTGTGTCAGTTATAAACGCTTAAGAATAAAGCCAAACATGGCGTGTCATTTATGAGGACAGGTTTTAAGCAGGCAACAGCGACATTTGGCCGTTGAACAGCCAATTCACATGTAATTAATGTTGTAATATTTTTTGACGGTGCTACGGAATCAACATGTTTTCCGGTAACCGAATTGTATTTCTATCGATGGTTTTCGCTATATAACCACCCTTATAACCACCCTTGGATGCAAATCGTTGCCCCGGCGCCAGACTCAAATGATTGTAAACAGCCGATGCCGCGATATTGCTTTCCAGATGTTCGAATTTTTCCAGCAGGTAATCCCTGTTAAAGTTGTTACCCATATGATTAATAACACGGGTAAGCATTAGTGCATATAACCATATAACGTGTTGGCCTGAATGATTTTATGCCCAGGCGTCCACCCCTTGGACGTCAGCCAATGCTTTACACGTTTGATGCGATATTGCATGGCAGGTGATTTAACATACAGATAAATCACATTTTTATGAATAAGGCCCGTTTTTACAATTGCCTGGCACGGCGTCGACGGCGCGCGGTAAACAGTGCGCCACCCAGCAACAACACATACCACCCCAGGCCACCACCACCGCCGGAACCACCGGCGGCCGCGACACCGACACCGGCGACGATTTGAATCAAGCCATTGGCGCTTTTATCCCGGTCATAGGCTCCACCGTCGATAATGTTGACGCTGACCTGCGAGCCGCCGTTTTCAAATAGCGCGTTTTTATTAACAACCCAATTGTCGTCGCCATCGACCATGATAAAACTCTGCTTGAGCGCTTCATGGCCGGATGCGAAATAGGTGGTTAAGGTGGCGGAGTTACCGGTTTTAACCCGTAGTTTAACCGTCACCAACTCATGGCTTAAATCTTCCGGACGGCCGGCATCGGTGATGATATCAGCGCCGGACAGTGGCTGTACATCGGCAATCCCGCTGTTGTCATCGCTTTTTAAAGCCAGATTATAGCCGGGACGCGCACTTTCAAACGACAACAAATTACTGCGAAAATCAGTGATGCCGTTGGACTTGGCGGTAAAGGTATAGGCGACGGTATGCACCAGCCCTTGATCATCGGTCAGCAACACCTCAAATGCCAGTTGGGTATCGACCTTAACCGGCGGCACCACGATGGACGGCGACGGGCTAAGGGAGTTGGTAAATGTAACCGGCGGTCCTTGCGTCTGGAACCAGTGATACTCTTTTACACTGCCGTCATCAGCTATGTTGGTAAGCGGTAGCTTCACGGACTCGCCGCTGGTAAAGCTGTCGCCCGACGGTGTATCGGCGGTGGGCCCCGAACCGTCGTTGACGACATTGACATAAACCTTGTCAGTCGCCTTTAAACCGGTGGCATTGTCGGTCACTTCCACGTCAAAGATATACAGTCCGCTGGTATTGGGAACAAAGGTCGGTGATTGGACAGTGAGGTCCGATAACACGGTTTCGCCAACCAGCATCCGCCAGGCATAGGCATAATCACCTTCAAGCGGTATCACCGACGCATTCAGCGTGACTTGCTGATCGGGCGCGACCACAATCGGCACACCGTCGGAGTTGGGTTCCTGGGCCACCACCACCGGCGCAACCCATGGCGTGGCCACGGTGTTATCAACGACATTGATGATGGTTCGATCGGATATGACAGCAACTCCCACGGCATCTTTGATTCTAAACTCAAAGACCATGCCGCCTTGAAAGCCTGTTGCTGGGGAAGTAAAACGCACCCGCAATCGATTGGTCGCGCTCAATGCCACGCCGGGGCCTTGTTTTTGCGTCCATTCCACGCTGCCGCCTTCGGGCACATGGGAATTGGTGGCATTGAGTTCCACTTCAAAACCGCCGCCGACGGCCTGGTCCGGACCGGCGTCCGCCACGGCTTCGTCAGGGATTACCGGATCGGGGTCGGGATCCGGATCGGGACCCGGGTTATTGACAACCACGTTAATGTCATGGGTCGCACATTTATAGACGTCACCAAGTCGGCTGAAATCCAGGTTGACTTGATTGACACAAACGAAAAAAGTGGTTTTACCCGCCGTCGCCGGGGCGGTCCAATCAAATTGCCAACTGACGCTTCCGGCCACCGCGGTGGCGGCGGTGGAATGGGCCATTTCACCGCTGATCAGCCTGACGCCGGGGTATGTACTATTATCAAGGACGCCGTTACTTGCCGAAAGGTTAAAGCCGGCACCTTTTGCCGCGGTGGTTACCTCAAGGGTATACGTCACCGTGTCTCCGGCATTCACTGTCGTCGAACCGACAATGGAAATCACGCCATCTTCGGTTTGAGCATTGTTACCATGGCAGCTATCACCACCACAGCCGAATTGCGAACGGTTTGAAATACCGGCGTTTCGGGCAAACGAGGTATCCACCAGTAAGACAAAAAGCATGAAAAACAAGACAAAACAACGCTGCGGCATCACGCGGCTCCCTTCTAATATTAGCCGACTTTCCGGATGCTTTATGGTAAAGAATATCGATTTGTGGTTCCGCGATGAACATCGCGTGCGAATTGTGAACCAGTCGTTAAAGGTCGTGCTTAACCGGCCGCCGCGCCGACCGCCAAACGGTATAGCTGCATAAGGTACTGCACGTCCCAGGCCGCGCGATGTCGACCGGGCGCTTGACTTCGCGCTTGTTCTTTCAGTGACTCGATCAGCCGTTGAAGCTCGCTGGGCTTGCTGTCGGGCTTACCGAGTATGTCCCACAACAAATGGTCCATTTCGTCCATATAAAAAGGTATGCTCGAGCGAGCGGCACAGGCGTCAAATAAACACTCCAGCCATTGCAGGTCAAAACGGGCCGCATCGCTATACACCACCATGGCGGTAATAGCCTGCACTTTCGCGCAAACCTCCTCCGGCGGCAAGCCTTGCGCCGTCAAGGTGGCACGGGGAATACCATGAATCCGCTCGGACTGCGCACTCCATTCGGTCCAGTCCGGTACATGAGCCGGATTAATCAAATAACTATGGATGGTACCCTGCGCGTCGTTCCAGGCTACTTCAATGGGGTAGGAGTGCACGGACAGGCTGGACGCTTCAAAATCCATAAAACACGGCCATGGCCGCAAGGAAATATTCATCAAAAATGCTTGTCCGTAAAACCTGCGATAGTTAAATCCTCAATCGTTTTACCACCCGACCGGCCAGCAAATGCTCGTCAATGATTTCGTCGATGTCGTGTTCATCAATATAGGTGTACCATATGCCTTCGGGGTATACGACCAGGATCGGCCCCTCATCACAACGTCCCATGCAACCGGCCATATTCACCCGCATGTGACCGGGTCCGTGTAAGCCCGCTTGCTTGAGCTTTTGTTTGGCATAGTCCCGCAATGCCCGCGCACCCTTATCGGCGCAGCATGCCGTACCGTCATCACGCTGGTTGACGCAAAAAAATAGATGTCTTTGGTAATAATTCATAACCCATGGTCCGGAGTCGTCTGGCTTGCATAGGGCCTGTATAGTTGTGCAGCATGGCACCTGAGCAATAGTCCGGCATTGTAATAAAAAATAATCACTACTGCACTTTTTTTAAAAAAACCGCAAAATAGACACTCACAGGGCAAAACCCTAAAACAAAAGGGGATACATTGAACGACTTAAGCCAGATAGCACAATCCCAAAGGATTCAGCTTTCCCAGAAGGCGGATCAATGCGTGAAATGCGGATTGTGCCTGCCTTACTGCCCCACCTACCGGCTATTTGGTATTGAAAACGAATCACCCCGAGGGCGCATCAGCCTTATCCAAGGCCTATTGGCCGGCGGTCTCAAACCCGACCCAACCTTGTGTGATAACATCAATCACTGTTTGAGCTGCATGGCCTGTGAAAACGTCTGTCCGGCCCAAGTGGACTACACCACATTGATCGAACACGCCAAAACCATCACCCTGCCCTCGCCCAGGCCCTGGTACGAACGATTCGCCCTGTATGGTCTACTGACAAAACCAAAACGACTGGCCTGGCTATACCGTATAATCCGCTTATATCAACGCAGTGGACTGGCTCGATTGAATGGGGTGCGGGCGATACTGAATGGCTTACAACTTTGGAATCTCGCCCAAAATGCACCGTCACTGCAATCCCTGCCACGTTGGCGGCCGCACTACCGGCCGGCTTCGCCGCAAGCCAAAATCGGCTTGTTTTTAGGCTGTGTGGGACGATTTTTTGACCAAAAAAGCCTGCATGCCAGCCGCTTGGTATTAAACGCCTTGGGCTATGACGTTATTGTGCCCGGCGAGCAATCGTGTTGTGGCGCATTGTATGCCCATAACGGCGATCTACAAATCGCCCAACGCATGGCCGCCGAGCTGACCGCTCTATTTCTACAACACGGTGTGGATACCGTTGTTTATACCGCAAGCGGTTGTGGGGCACAATTTCTCCGTTACCATCGGCTGACCGACAAAACGAACGTTCGTTTTGTGGAAATTCAAGATTTTCTACTCCAACACAGCGCATTTCAGCTGGTCGCCTTAAAACCGCTGGCGTCCACCGTGGCCGTCCATGAACCATGCAGCATGGTGAATGTGCTTAAGCAATCGACCAACACCTATAAGCTATTAGCGCGCATACCCGGACTGACGGTGCAATCCCTTACCGAGAAGGCCGCTTGTTGCGGGGCCGCGGGCAGTTATATGATCCGCTATCCTCATATTGCCCGGCGACTGCTGGAGGACAAACTGCAGGCTGTTAAAAAGATTGACGCGTCATGGCTGGTCAGTTCCAATATCGGCTGCAGCCTGCATTTACATACCGGACTTTCAGAAATCCAGTCATCCATTAAACTTTGCCACCCTATTGAGTTAATACAACAACAATGGCCTGATTCATATCAGCCATAGCGAAAAACAACCGATTGTCTTTGCAAACAGCCCTAAAATGCCTACAATGCCATGCAGCATTTCGGTTATGCATTGTCCAGGGATCAGGTTGCTTGACTGCTTCAATCAAACATAGACGGCGGGCTAAATCCGGGTATGAATGAATCCTATCAACAACTTGTTTCGTTTGTACGCAAACTGCACCGGTATCATATACCGCCGATAGAATCCAACGCTTCAGCCGATACGCCGGACTTGAAAACCCTGTCCGTGCAATACCTGCCTTGGTTGTTGGGTGATTTTCACAATCGTGACGGCGAGACCTGGACTCACCGGATTTATATTGGTGTGATGACCCGGCGGGAGGCCCTGGCATTGCTCTACCGCCAGCACCGCCAGGAATTGCCGTTATTGGCTGCCGACAATACCCCGACCTATTTATTTTCCTTCGCATTGAATTCCGAAGGTTGCGCCATGGCCGACAGCCTGAGCATCAACCCCTGGTGTGATGTATTAACGCAAACCGCCATCAAACGGGAGAAATTGGCAAAAGAATTCGCCCAGCGTTGGCGCATTGAAGACCATGCACAAACCGGTACACGCATTGCAGGCTTTAAACGGCTATGCTCGGAACGGGACACCATGTTGAGCGCCGCCGGTATCAAGGATTGGGTGGCGGCAAAATCCATCCATGTACTGTCTATGCAGAACCGTCACGCCCAGATAACGGAAACCACCCAACTTCTGCATGAGGCAGCCATTGCCGACAATGACCACATCATCGCCCAACTATCCGATCGCGCCCCTGGAACAGTTTTTATCCGCCTGTTTGCCCAGGACAACAGCTTGTCCCGCAAGGATATAATGGAAAATATGCAATCCCTGTTGACCAGCGTACAACCCCAATACTTGCCGAAGGGGTCGGTGCGGGCCGAAGGGCTGTACCTGTGTGAACAGGCTGCTGTTAATGAAGTCCGGCAATTACTGGCCAAGCAGGAGGGTGTGCTAAGCATCCACACCCCCATGGGCACAACCCAACAAGGGGTCATGGGCGAATTGGTCGCCAATTTGTTTACCGATCGCGCCGAGGTTTTGCGCCAGTGGGATGATCCCACACAACTGTTTACGCCGTCCGAACCCGCTGATACTCAAGCCCATTTGCCGGCCGGTTTAAGCGACCGCCTGCACAGCGCCTTGTTATGCACCGACCAGGTACCTCAAACCGGTGTGGACTATATCGATCAATGGCAGTCCATGCTGCTGAACCCGGGCAAGGGAAATGTATGGTTTGACAGCTTATCGACCCACCTTTGTGAACACTACCAACGGGATATAAACGATCAGCAAGCCTGGCTCGGGTTATGGCGACAAGCCTGCGCCGCATACCAAAAAGCACGGCTGTCATTTATCAGCCGCCGCGATCAACTCGCCGACACCGCCGCGCAACTTGCTGAACTTGGCCGTGCACGCATGTCGCTTTCCCAGGCCAAAGCCGGGTTGCATACCGCCGAACAGCAATTCCGTGAATTCCAAGACCGTGTACAAACCATGGAAGCGGAACTTGCCGAACTCGAATCACGAATCGAAGCGGACCATGCCAAGCTGCAGAACCTGGAACAACACAGGCCCCGGGCGCTATTCCTGCAAACGCCCGCTTTCAAAAAATGGGAACACGAGGTGCTGACCGGCCGGGAAAATATCGCAGCCCTGGCCAAGGAAAAGTTGCGCGTGCATGAACGCCTACGGGCACTGCATGCCCAATTCAGCCATCTTGAAAAAGCCTTTCACAGCAAACAATCCGAGTGGGATGAGCTAACCACCCGGATTGCCGCCATGCAAGCCGAACTGTTGCGTATAGGCAACGAACACATTACCCTGCCCGACGACGTGTTCTGGTCGCTAAGCAAAAGGCACCAGAAACTCAGCCGGCTCTGGCATCACCCCCCGTTGCAACAGGATCGCCTGGCGTTGAGCGCGGCGGCGGTCGATATGCAGGCGGCATGGGTGATGGCCAATCGTCAAACCATTCATGCCGCGCTTCAACAAAGCCATCGTACAGACCAACAGCGTGAATGGTTGGCCCTATGTTCGCCGTTAATCCACTTGCCGTTAAATCGTCTACCATACCTGTTTGGCAACGAACACAGCGGTGACTGGGATTGGATTATTGTCGATCAGGCCCATCGCGCCCCCATGTACCAGGCCATGGCCGCGGTTTGGCGCGCCAAACGGCTGGTGACTTTCGGGGATCGCATGCAGCAGCACCGTGCGGTCGCCTTACCTCGAACCCAATGGCAATTTATCGCGGGCCACTTGGAAAACCTAGAACAAGCCACTGAACTGGCCGGTGCAGGCCTGCAGTGTTTCGCCGACCGGGCATCGATTCGTGGTACCTATGTCCGTTTAAGCAAATCGTCGCGACTTTGGGTGGGCTTGCCGTTACGGGTCACCGAATCCCACGGCGCACTGGTCGATATCGCCAACTATGTTTGTTGCGACGGTCAATTGGTTGCCGACCCGGCGGTTGGCAACACGCGCGAGCTACCCGACAATCAATGGCTGAATATCGATTATAAAACTGAGGCGAGTTATCGCAGAGCGGTCACCCAGGAATTACGCGGGCTGCAAAAAGTGCTGCTGGACGCCGGCGTCGATGATTATTTACTGACTGAATTGCACTTCAACAGCTTACAAAAAAACCACAAGGTAATCGGGTTTTCCGATTTAGGCAACCGCCGCGCCGATGTGGTCATCCTCGTGCTGGGCAACATCAAGACGGTAAATTCAAATGATTTTCGACCCGACATGCTGGCCAGCCGCTTGATTACCCGGGCTCGCTATCGCCTTTATATCATGGGTGATCGCAGCCAGTGGCTGAAAATACCGCCGTTCAATGATATCGCCGCCTGCACCGACGGTACCGAAGCGGCGAATCTTGCCGTAGCCAGCGTCATCCATCATGAGTAAAACCAAACCGGCTGCGCAGGCAACTCACTTCACCGGTCCAAACTAATGCACGGGGTTTTGCAGGCAACCGATGGGTTCAATAGTCACGGATACCGCATCGCCGCCGCGTAAAAATCTTGCCGGTTTAAATCCCATTCCCACGCCTGCCGGTGTACCGGTCGCCTGCCTGTCCCGATCGAAAACGCCCCAGCACTGCCTGTCTTTATGTTGATACGTTACCAGCAACATAAGCCGTTTCTCTATGGCGCGTAAAAACGACGCGAAGCGGTCATTGTCCCATGCCGGTTTTTATAGAACAAGCCGCTTGCGCGCCGATGATTTCGGGTCATGTCAGCGAGTTAAAACCTGTCCGTGACTGTAACCGCCTGCAAGGGCAATTGCCCGGGACGCGGCCAGGGATCACGCATACCCTTGCCGATGGCGACAAACATGGCAATCACATGGTCCTCGGGAAGTTGAATCAATTTGCCCACGGCATCAAAATCAAAACCATCCATCGGACACGAATCAAAATCCATGCTTTTAGCCGCCAGCATCAGCGTTTGCGCGGCAATGCCGCAGGATCGCATGGCTTCGTCGCGCTGCACCTGATCACGACCGCGATAATAGTTGTCCACGGCCGGCAGCATAAATGCATTCACGTCATCCGGTGCATGCTGCCAATAACGTTGCGGTTCGTTTCGCCATGCATTCAAGTCGGCACACAGAACAATCAGCAGCGAGGCATCGGTAACTTGTGATTGATCATTGGCTGCCGCCCGGATCGCCCGGCGCAATGCGCGATCACGCACAAGCAGAAATCGCCAGTTCTGAATATTGAACGCGGTCGGCGACAGCATGGCCAGGGAAATTAGTTCTTCAATCTCCCGAGAGGACATTTCATGTTGGGAATCAAACTGTTTTACCGAACGTCGAGCCTTGATTGCGGTTTTTAAGTCCATCTTGTTTCTCCGAAAATCTGTCAAAGTGGATAACGACTTTCAAAGATGCTATAAAAACATATACGTTTTAACAAGTACGCACTTTTTTGTCCGATAGTATCATTTTGTATACTATGGAATCATTATGAAGCTTGAAAAACCTGATTGCAGTATTCGTTGCCCCGTGGAAACCTGCCTCGACGTGATAGGCGGCAAATGGAAATGCGTAATTCTGTTTCATTTAATGGACGCCATCAAGCGCTTTAATGAACTGCGCCGCCTGCTGCCCGGCGTCAGCCAGCGAATGCTCACCCGGCAATTACGGGAACTGGAAGCCGATGGTATGATAATACGCACGGTTTACCAGCAGGTACCGCCCAAGGTGGAATACTCGCTAAGCGCAACGGGAAATACCTTAAAGCCCTTTTTGCTGATGTTAACAAAGTGGGGCACCGAATACCGCGATCATATCGTCGCCATGCGCGCAAGCCAGTCCGAGTTGAAAGCAGCTGTTAAACCATGAAATATCCATACCGGTTTGACTCCGGTACGCTTATGCAAGGATTGAATTTCCGGCCGAAAAGGGACTCCATTGCGCCGGTCATGGGTATAGCCGCGAACAGGGTAGCCGATGGCGGGGATCAAGGTCGGGACCGAGGATGCTCGGCCGATTTGGTGTTTGCGGACCACCGAAATCGATATGGGCGACTACACGTTGTTCATAAAAACAATGCCAAAAATTAAACATACGGCGCCTATGATTTTGGACGCGGTAATCGGTGTCACCGGCAGGTTAAACCAGCCGAAATGACCCGCCACCATGGCCAATATCAACTGCCCCGACAATGCATAGGAAAACATGGATCCAACACCCATTTTTGGGATTAACCAATAAAAAGAGGCCACCGCAAACGTACTCAGCAAACCACCGGCAAACCACAAATAGTGCGGAACGGTTTTAATCACGGCCATGCCGGGATACGTTCTTGTGACAAAAACCAGCACAATCGATATAAATAGAAAGCTGGAAAAAAATGCCACCATGGTTGCAAAAACGGCGTTTTTTACAAGCACACCCAACTGAGCATTCATGCTCGCCTGTGTCGCAATCGCAACACCCGCGACAAAAGCCATGAATGGAAGAAGTATGTTATTCATGGCTCCATTAAAAGTTAAAATCACCGGCAATGCATTTACATAGGTTGATTTTGGCCGCTTTTCAGCAGCGGGATAAGCTTTTTCGAATACGGCTAAGCTGTGTGGGGGTAATACCAAGATGGGAGGCAACATGAAATTGCGGTATGCGGCCTTCCAATGATGCATAGTTCTGCTTAAAAAGCACATAGCGTTCGGTTGCACTATTTTGCACAAATGCAACTTCGCGTTTTTCCTTGTCAAGGATCCAATTTTTTTCAAGGTACAAAATATGGAACCACTTTAGATCATCGCACGTATGCAATAATTGCCGATAGGCGCTGAAATCAATTTGAAGCACATAAGCATCCTCCAAGGCTTCGATTGTAAATGTCGAGGCGGAAGCCGTAAGCAGCGCAACCATGGCGCCGGGAAAGGTATTTTCCGCGAAAAAGATCTTGTTGTATTCGTTGCCGTTGCCTCCTGTCGTGTAAGCCCGAAGCAGTCCGGTATAAACAAATCCAAAAAAATGGGGAGTGACGCCTGCCCTGATAAAGGGCTGAGCCTTTTGCAGGTTCACCGGCACACTTATTTGGCAAAGCTTGCCCCAGGTCTGATCAGAAATGGCGCAATATCCTTCAATCGCTTTTCGTAAGGCCGCCAAACTATGTTCTTTTATTGCCATTTCTTGAAATATCCCGCCGGATTCTGATCACGCTTTTCCAAACAATTATTCACAACGGATAGATAAATCATGCCAACCGGTACAAACCGCATACCGTCATGGCGGGTTTGGCCGCTGCCGTCGCACGATCCCGTCGCGAAATCGCTCCATGGCCTGAACCAGCGTTTGGGATAGCTCGGTGTTTTGAACGATACCGTCAGCGTCAAGCTGACTACCCAAAAGCGGTACGGCCACACAGGCCGGTTCAATGATGATGCCGGACATGGTTACAATCACTTCGCGCAACGCCGCCAGCGCATGCCGCGCCCTCGGTGATGCATTGAGCAACGCCACGGGTTTGGCCGGAAATTCCGCACCGCTTACCAGCCAGTCAAGCGCCGTTTTTAATACAGACGAAACACCGTGAGCATACTCGGGACTGGCGATCAATAATCCGTCGGCCTGATACAACGCGGTTTTTAATTCGCTGACCACGGCAAGCCCCTGATTTTCCCGGTCCGGATTAAATAACGGTAGTTGGTCCATGGAAGGGAATAGCGTTATAACCATACCGGCCGGCGCCAGTCGGGTTAACGCCTTAATCAAGGCCGTATTATAGGAAGCCTTTCGCAAACTGCCCGACAAACCTAAAATGCGCAGTTCCTTCATCAGCCTATCTTAAACGATCAAACAAGCCGGCGACAACCGGCAGATAGCGTGGCCGGCCCAAAGCTTAACCGGCTACGATGGCGTAAAGCCCGGCTGCTCGCGGTACCGGTTACGCAGCCCGGGGGGTTACTCATTGGTTGTCAAGGCAGCGCATCACCGCCTGGGCCGCGCTTAAGGTCGATTGGGGATTTTGACCCGTCACAAGATTGCCGTCGACTTCCACATGATCGGACCAGTTAGGCTGGGCCACAAATTGCGCGCCCAATGACTTTAGTTTGCTTTCCAGTAAGAACGGCATTTTGTGGGCGAATCCCGCCGCGTTTTCCTCCGCATCGGTAAAACCGGTAAGCGTTTTACCGGCTACCAGCGGGGTACCGTCATCAAGCGTGACCCCGACCAGACCGGCTGGACCGTGGCACATGGCGGCGATCACTTTTTGCCGCCGTGCAAACGATCGCAGTGTTGCCTGCAGATCGTGATGGTTGGGAAAATCGAACATGGTGCCCTGTCCTCCCGGTATATAAACGGCATCAAAATTTTCCGTATCCACGGCGGATAGCACCTGGGTGTTGGCCAATACCGCTATGGCAGGTGCCCACTCAGGCTTAAGCGGCGACGGCTGACTGCGCGGGTCAATCGGTGCGGCACCACCGCGGAGGCTGGCAACCGCGACCTGGAAACCGTTGCTGACAAAGGTCAAATAAGGTACGGCAAATTCTTCCAACCATAACCCTGTCTGCTCGCCATCCTTCATTTCAGAGGTATTGGTAACAATGATGAGTATGCGTCGGCCGGCCATAAGATTACCCTCCTAACATTAGGTAAAAAAGGTTTTCGTGTAATTCGCCACATGCATCTGTGACCATGAATGGTAGTTTAGGCCGATCTCATATAAAATAAAAATGTAACTATTCAGCCCTGCTGAGGCGCTATACATGAGCAACGGTTTTCTACCCAAGGCGGGTTACGCTATCGCCAACCCGCCCTACAAGGGCCGCTGGCACCAAAACGGCTGAGTAGTTACATAAAAATTATCGCAACAAAACCGGCCTGGAAACACTGATTTCTACATTGACATACAGCATGCCATGCATGGATTTGGGTGGCCGGCAATGCGGTTTGACATGCGCTGGTCACATTACGAATAAAACAACCACACTGTCATCAGGAAAAGTATGTTCCCCAATGCATGCACGGCCATGCCGGGCAACAGGCTTCGAAAGCGTTCGAAACTGTACGCCAGAACCATACCACTCCAAAACACGGTCAGAAATCCCACCAGGGAATAAAAATGCAGAAAACTAAACAACAACGCACTGATGATGATGGCGGGCGATGCTTTGAACACGCTGCGCAGGCTGACATACACCAGCCCGCGATAAGCCAGTTCTTCAAACACCGGCGCCCATGCGACGATGTCCACCCCACTGCTGGCAAAATCCCAATTGTCACCAAACAAAAGGGGCTCATGCACACTGTTGACCCAGCTGGTATCCATACCGGCCTGCCAACCCAAAAAAGCAATCGCGGTCGATCCCAGCCAGTCCACTGACAGCAGGGCTAACACCAACAGCGGAAACTGCCAGACCGGCATGCCGCGGAAACCCAGGCCAAACCCCTGCCGAAAGCCCAGCCCGCGGGGTTTCAGCAGCAACAGGTACATGAGCGCCAACATGGGCATATAAAACAACGGCGTTTCCCATTGTGAAAGCAGCTTTTGACCAAACCCGTATTGCTCGGCCATCGACAACACGGCAATCAGTAACAAGGCCAGCGGCAGCGACACCAGCACGATCAGTATACCTGCCGTCATCGGCCAGGGCCGTTGCAATACGCCGTCCGGCCAGATCTTGAAACGGCGAAAAAATCCGCTGGCTACCAACACCACCATGCCCACGCCGATGCTCAAAAATACCGTCATATATACCCAACGCAGTTTATGGCGTATATCACGGGCGTTTCCCAACATCATGTCTTTAAGAAACAGCGCACGGTTGTGTTGCCCTACCCGCTCGGCAACCAGGAATCCAACATGCTGTGATGACCACCCCAACGGTAACAACCGCACACCGTAGTTCAATTCCAACAGCGTACGGTCATATTTGGCCCGACCGTATGAATAACGCAAGGCACCGACCACGGTATCGTCTTCCGGATTGGCTTCCATTTGGACCGCAATGGATTCAAACTCCCGCCAGCGCTCGCTCTGGGCAAGCAAAATCATCAACCGCGCGCGGGTATTCAGTATGACCCAGGAGCGCGATTCATCGGGGTGGCGTTTGAAATAGCCCAGCACATCGCGGCAAATGGCAATGGCATTTTGAGTGACGTGTTTGCGTGAACCAAACAAAAAAGTATGAATGGATTTTTCCCAGCCTGCGGTTTCGTTATAATCTTCATAAAAAGCCATATTCCGATCCACGATACGGCCGGCGGATTCGCCCAAGTAACGCAGCGACGACAACGGCTCCAATGGCCGGGAATACAGTGCAAAAACAACTGCAAAAACAAGCAGTCCCACCGCCAAGCTGTTTACCCATATTTTTGTGGGAAAGTTAAACATACTTCATTGACTATCGCTCAACATTCATTCTTAGAAATTCAATTTAGATGTATGCATTATATAGCTTTTTCGAATATTGACAGAATCCATGGCTTAGGAGATACTCTTCGACGATAACGACAATACGGATACACAATTTTTCAACACAGGACGTAACGGTCATTTTGTATCGCTCCCAATGTTCAATCAACCGGCACCCAACGACCGAGCAAAAGACCAACAGATGAACCGGTGCCGCACTTGATTCATCCATTAAATCGTCGCGGAGAGGATTTAAGATGTATGTAGTAATTTTCGACTTTTTACGCGATTACGTGATCGAAAGACACGGTGGGGAGCGAACCTGGAAGGCGCTGTTGTCTGGTGTAGGACAAAGTGTACATAAAATTTATTTCCCGATATCCGAATATCCCGACGAAGAAATCGTTGCGCTCGCGCAGACTGCGGCAAGCGCCCTGAATATGCCCTTACCTTTGGTTTTGGAGGATTTTGGTGCATTTGCCGGTCATAAACTGGTGTCTTTCTACCATATGTATGTAAAAAGTAAGGATTGGAAGACTTTCGATGTTATCGAACACGCCGGCGAAAGCATCCATGACGCGGTCCACCGGCATAACGCCAACCGTAAACCACCGCAAATCCGTGCCAATCGTTTGTCCGACAACGAACTGCACCTTTATTACCGGTCCAAGCGCAAACTCTGCCCTGTCGCCAAAGGCATCATTGTCGGTTTGGGGGAAGAATTCGGCGAATCCTTCGATATCGAAGAACGGCAGTGCATGTTACATGGCGCCAATGAATGCATCTTCCATGTTCGCCGTGTTGGCCTGATGCTACAGTGAGCGTACCGGTCCCCGCATCGAGTACCGACACCCCCGCTGGAAGCGAACGTTACCTGTCGATATAACACCTGAATTCTATAAGTTTTTTGGCCATATGTCGGGCTATCCGTGCTGCTGTTTAATTTGATTCCGCTTGATCCTTCCTATTGGCACATCAAAAAAAATGGGCTTGCATTGTATCTTGAATGCAGTGATAATAGCTTCAACGTTTGGGAATAATTTCCCAAATCGGGAGCAGGAAGGTTCAGCGTGCAACCGGAGGTTTTCACCTCGAGCTGGGGTGACAGCCCACTAATAGTAGATAAATAGCAGCTCATTACCCCCCTGAAACGCCGTTTTGTGTCGCTACAAAACGGCGTTTCTCTTGCAAGTCCCCCCAGCAATCCTTATCCTATCCGCATGCGGCATTACAGTTTAATCGATCAAGTATTGGGAACCGTGGACCTGGGTTTACGCAGCTTGTTTACCACCCAGCAACCCATGCGGGAAAATCCTGCTTCGTCCATTTTAGAGGACAAGCTCAACAGTCCTGAGCGGAAACTGGCGGGACGCTTAATGCGGATTAATCACGCCGGGGAGGTGGCCGCGCAAGGTCTCTACCAGGGTCAGGCTTTAACCGCCAAGGACCAAACCATCAGCAAACAACTGCAACACGCCGCCGAACAAGAAATCGACCATTTACGCTGGTGCGAACAGCGCTGCGCGGAATGCAATGTACCCGTCAGCCGACTGGGTCCGTTTTGGTATGCGGGCTCCGTGGTTATCGGCGTAGCCGCGGGCGTTATGGGTGACAAATGGAGCCTGGGTTTTCTTGCCGAAACCGAACATCAGGTGGTGCGTCATTTGGAAGATCATCTGCAAAAGCTTCCTGAGAATGACCAAAAAAGCCGACTCATTGTTGAACACATGCGTATTGAAGAAGGTGAGCACGCCGCCACCGCCGAAGCCGCGGGCGCCGCCAACTTACCGTTACCGGTGCGAATGGCCATGCAAGTCATGGCCAAGGTTATGACCCGTACCGCATACTGGCTCTGACAATCCGACCCAGGGCAATTGAGGTTTCGGGGGCCTAACCCGGATTTTTCACAGCGCATTCCATTTGGAACACGTCTATCACGTACGCCTTTCGGGCTCCTCTGAACATACTTTCAAGCACGCATCCTTTGCTGAACACTAGCTCAGCACATTCTGGCCGTAGAATATTTCCTTCATTTCCTGACCGAGTTGGGCGGTTATAGCTTGGCGCTCAGCAACATTCAATTCGTCCACTCCCATACCAAAGAGATAATTATCCAAATCAAAATTACTGAGCATCATTTTGGTATGGAAGATGTTTTCCTGGTAACCATTTACATCGATCATCTGATAGCGGTTCTTGGTGTCCCTACCGATAAAGTCCTGAATAGAGGTGATCTTATGGTCAATGTAGTGTTTGCGCCCCTTAACGTCTCGGGTAAAGCCGCGTACGCGATAGTCCATGATCACGATATCGGAGTCGAAGCTGTGAATGAGGTAGTTCAAGGCTTTTAACGGTGAAATCCGTCCGCACGTAGCCACATCGATATCGGCGCGAAAAGTGCTCACGCCGTTATGGGGATTGCTTTCCGGATAGGTGTGCACGATGATATGGCTTTTGTCTAAATGGGCAACCACCGCCTCCGGCAGCGGACCGGGCTCGGCTTCACTGTCGACGGTGGTATGCTGTAAAATTTTCTCTTCCGATACCAACATGGTGACGCTGGCACCCTGGGGATCATAATCCTGGTGGGCGATGTTTAATATGCTGGCACCGATAATATTGGCCACATCCGTCAATATCTGCGTCAGACGCTTGGCATTGTATTCCTCGTCGATATACTCTATGTACTCCTTCATTTGCCGTTTGCTTTTTGCGTAACAAATATCGTAGATATTAAAACTCAGTTGTTTGGTTAAATTATTGAAACCATGTAACTTAAGTTTTTTCAACGGCTTCACCGATGCTTCCCGCAAAGCGGTTTCGTGCATGTGACTGTCCTACCTGGGTTCAAGATTGCGTACATTCTACACCATTGGGTGTTCAGTCCAACAGCTCAATAATTTCGAAATCATGACTGATTTCCACCCCGGCCCGGGACAGCATAATAGACGCCGAACAATATTTTTCCGCGGACAACTCAACGGCTCGTTGCACCTGCCGCTCAACCAAATCCACGCCACTGATGGCGAAATGAATATGGATTTTGCTGAACACTTTCGGCACGGAGTCCGAGCGTACCGCCTTCAGCGACACGTTACATTTACTTACTTTTTGCCTGGCTTTTTGCAATATCATCACCACGTCAAACGCCGTACAGCCACCCACCCCCAGCAGTACCATCTCCATGGGACGTATACCGATATTCCGTCCACCGTTTTCGGGGGGTCCGTCCAACACCACGGCATGCCCGCTACCGGATTCCGCCACAAAGCTGGCGCCTTCCAACCAAGTAATTTGTGCTTTCAAATGAATCTCTCCAATAGACTGTCCAAAATGAGAACCTGTTCCGTTATCCTACTTAAATTCATTGACATAAAGCACTAAACTTATTAAACCAATGAAATACTCAAAACTTATCGTTGGAGTCACGTTGAGTGCAAGGATCTACATGCGGTAATGGATCTTGCCCAAAGCTTGAACAACTTCAAGATTTTATTGGGATCGCCGTTACAGGTGTTATTACATCAAACTCAATGCAGCCGCAAATGAGGTGTGGGGTTCCATGGTACAGGCACTAAAAGTGAAGCAGACAGGCAATCCGTCACTGGACCGCTTCTTAAAGTATTGTCACCGAAGAGGCTATCCCGCAAAAAGCGAAATCATCTACCCGGGCGACCCGGCGGATACGCTGTATTTCCTGCTGGAAGGATCGGCCACGGTACTGATGGAAGATAATGAAGGCCATGAAATCGTCCTGGCCTACCTGAATTCCGGTGATTTCATTGGCGAAATGGGCCTCTTCTCCGATTCACAAAACCGCAGCGTGCTGGTTCGTACCCGCACGGCCTGTCAGGTCGCGGAAATGAGTTATACCCGACTGCGGGAACTGGCTCGCACCGACTTGGTGGATGTGTATCCTGAGTTATTGTTCGCACTGGCGGCGCAACTCACTCGCCGCCTGTTAAACACCAGCCGAAAAGTCGGTCATCTGGCCTTTATGGACGTCACCGGACGGGTTGCCAGAACCCTGCTGGACTTGTCCAAAGAGCCCGACGCCATGACCCACCCGGACGGCATGCAAATTCGGGTCACCCGCCAGGAAATCGGTCGTATCGTGGGCTGTTCCCGAGAGATGGCTGGGCGCGTGTTAAAAAACCTCGAAGAACAAGGCTTGATTTCCGTGAAGGGCAAAACCATCGTGGTCTTCGGCTCTCGATAGAATGCTTTGTCGGTCGCCAGCGCGGCCGACACCTCCCGTTGCTACGCGTTTCTATCATCTAACCCGTGCAAACAACTGGGCCAAGGCTTCACCGGGGCTCGGCGCTTTCATAAACGCCTCCCCCACCAAAAAGGCCCCGGCGCCGTTCTCCCACAGAGTCTGCACCTGTTGAGGGTCATGAATACCGCTCTCAGTCACCAATAGACGATCTTCGGGAACCGATGCGATCAAATTCAAGGTGGTTTGAATATCGGTCTGGAAAGTGCGCAAGTTGCGGTTATTGATGCCTATCATCTCAGCCGGCGTCTGTAACGCACGCTCCAACTCACCGCCATCATGCACCTCCATCAATACATCCATCCCCAACTCCATGGCCAGTTCGCAAAGATGACCCAAATCCGCGTCGCCCAACGCGGCCACGATTAACAGCACGCAATCGGCACCGGCCTTGCGGGCCTGATAAATCTGATAAGGATCAATGATAAAATCCTTGCGCAACAGCGGTAGCGCACAGACATCCCGTACCGCTTGCAGATAGGCCAGACTACCCTGAAAAAAATCCTCATCGGTCAGCACCGACAGACAATCGGCGCCATGACGCGCGTAATCGTCGGCAATGGCGGCCGGATCAAACGATTCGCGCAACACACCTTTACTGGGCGAGGCCTTTTTGATTTCCGCGATCACGCCAGCCTGGTTATGGCCAAACCGTCGCTTAAGCGCATCGACAAAACCGCGTACGGGAGAAGCCGATTCCAATTGTTTACTGAGTTTGCGCAGGGAAAGCTGTTCACTGTCGCGGCGGATTTCTTCCGATTTACGTTGCAAAATTTCTTGCAAAATATCCACGACGAATTAAGCTTTTGAAAAGTCGATAAAAGCCTCAAACCGTCGTTTGGCTTCGCCGTTTTCAATGGCGGCTTTGGCCGCCTCCACGCCTTTGGCCAGACTGTCCCTCACACCACTGGTATAAATGGCGGCACCCGCGTTGAAAGCGACGATCTCCCGCGCGGGGCCGGGTTGATTGTCGAACACCGAATGCATCAACTGCAGGCTTTGTTGGGCGTCCCTGGCTTTTAAGTCTTGCGCTTCCCCAGCCTGAATACCGTAGTTCTGGGGACTGACCATATAACTGGTGATTTCCCCGTTCTTTAACTCCGCCACCCGGCTAGGCGAGCTGATACTCAGTTCATCCATGCCGTCTTCAGCATGCGCTACCATCACATGGCGGGCACCGAGGTTTTTTAGCACGTTGGCCAAGGGAACCACCCATTCCACGCTAAACACGCCGATCACCTGGTTAGGTGCACCGGCCGGATTGGTCAGCGGTCCCAGTAAATTAAAAATCGTGCGGGTGGCAAGCTCTTTGCGCGGTCCGATTGCGTGTTTCATGGCACCGTGATGGGCCGGTGCAAACATAAAACCCACCCCCACTTCTTTAACACATTGGGCGATCCGTTCCGGCGCAAGATCCAGGCGTGCGCCGGCAGCTTCCAGGACATCGGCGCTGCCACTGCTGCTGGAAACCGAACGGTTGCCGTGCTTGGCCACATGAGCACCTGCAGCGGCGGCGACAAATGCACAGCAGGTGGAGATATTAAACGTGACCGCCGAATCACCACCGGTGCCACAGGTGTCCACCAAATAGGGTGCATCGACACACACCGGCGTGGCCAATTCGCGCATGACTGCCGCGGCGCTGGCAATCTCTTCCACGGTTTCGCCTTTCATGCGTAAGCCAATTAAGAATCCACCGATTTGCGCCGGCGTCGCACCGCCGGTCATGATGCACTTCATCACCGTGTACATCTCATCTGCCGTTAAATCGCGGTGATCAATCACTGCTTGTATGGCGGCTTGGATTTCCATAGTCAACCTCGATAGTGCTGCAGAAAATTTTGTAACAATTCATGCCCGTGACCCGTCAAGATCGACTCGGGATGAAACTGAACACCTTCCACCGCAAGATCCTTATGCCGCAATCCCATAATTTCATGTTTTTCATTATTATCATTGACCGTCCACGCCGTTACCTGCAAGCAGCTTGGCAGCTTGGACCATTCCACAATCAGCGAATGGTAGCGGGTCGCCTGGAAGGGCGACGGCAAACCGCTCATGACGCCTTCCCGGTTGTGGTAAATAGCCGATGTTTTTCCGTGCATGACGTTTTCGGCGCGGACCACGTTGGCCCCGAACACCTGGCCGATGCTTTGATGACCGAGACAAACGCCCAACAGGGGAATGACCCCGGCGAATTTCTTTATCACCGCCATTGAAATACCCGCCTCGTTGGGGGTACACGGCCCCGGTGAAATAACAATATACGAAGGCGATTTCGCCTCAATGTCGGCCGTGGTAACCTCATCATTTCGAAAAACGCAGACCTCAGTGCCCAATTCGCCAAAATATTGCACCAAATTATAAGTAAAGGAGTCGTAATTATCGATCATTAATAGCATAGGTAACCAAACCGTTTAAACGTGTAACCGCCGGGCAGGCCAAACCTATCCCTTGCGAAATTGAGCGTTGCCATTATAAATGAGGATGACGTATTTAACCAAACCGCTGTTCACTGTAAACTTGTCCGATGGATGCATTAGCAGATTTGAATACGGATCAACACAACGCGGTGACCTCACTTGCTCCCTATACGCTGGTACTGGCCGGTGCCGGTAGTGGCAAAACACGGGTATTGGTACACCGTATCGCATGGCTGGTGACTACCGGCAGGTGCCAACTGCAGCAATTGCTGGCGGTGACCTTCACCAATAAAGCCGCCCATGAAATGCGCGCTCGCACGGAGTCGCTATTGTCCCGCGGGGTGCGAAGCCTGTGGATAGGCACATTTCACGGTCTTGCCCACCGTATGCTTCGCCAGCACTGGAGCGATGCAAAACTTCCCCAAAACTTTCAAATTCTCGACCACGAGGACCAGTTAAAGACGGTTCGCCGAACCGCGCGGTCCCTGGAGCTGGACGACAAGTTATATCCGGCCAATCAACTGCAATGGTTTATTAACGACAAAAAGGAATCCGGTATTCGGCCCAGTCACCTGCTGGACAACGAAGACGACGACGAAAATAAAATCCGCCTGTATGCCGCGTACCAGCAAAACTGTGACCGCGCCGGGCTGGTGGATTTCGCCGAAATCCTGCTGCGTGCCTACGAACTGTTGGCGCAAAACGACTTTTTACTGCAGCACTACCGGAGTCGGTTTCGGCATATTCTGGTGGACGAATTTCAGGACACCAACACCCTGCAATTCAATTGGTTACGCCTGCTGGCCGGTGACAGCAGTCATTTGTTTGTGGTCGGCGACGACGACCAGTCCATCTACAGCTGGCGCGGCGCCAAGGTCGAACATATGACCCACTTTGCCCGTCACTTCCATGACCCGCTGATATTCCGTTTGGAGCGCAACTACCGCTCCACCGGTACCATCTTGGCCGCCGCCAACGCCTTGATCGCCCACAACAGCCAGCGGCTCGGGAAAAACCTATGGACCGAATCCAACGCCGGTGAACCCATCCTGGTTTATGACGCTTATAACGATGTGGATGAAGCCGATTTTGTCGGCAACCAAATCAATCATTTGTTGCAAACCGGCCATGCCCGCCCCGAAATCGCCATATTATACCGTTCCAATGCACAATCGCGCCTAATCGAAGAAGCGTTAATGGTGCGCGGTATCGCTTACCGGGTATACGGCGGATTGCGATTTTTTGATCGCGCCGAGATAAAAGACACCCTGGCCTACATGCGCTTGCTGGATAACCGAAATGACGATGTGGCCTTCGAGCGTGTCATCAACACACCGGCCAGGGGCATCGGTGAACGCAGCCTGGATAAAATTCGACGGCATGCCAAACAAAACGCGCTGTCCCACTGGCAAGCTTGCGAACAAATGCTCGCGCAAAAATTAATCAGTGGTCGTATCGTTAACGCGATACAAAATTTTATGTCCCTAATCGAACAATTGGACGTTCCGGCGCATAACGGCATGCACCTGGCACAACTGATCGAGGAAGTGGTGGTGGCCAGCGGACTGCCGGATCACTATTTGAAAGAAGGCCGGGAAAAAGCACAGAACCGTCGGGAAAACCTCCAGGAACTTTGCAATGCCGCGGTTCAATTTTGCGAACATGTGCTGCAAGAAGAAGACGGCTCGGCGCTGACCGCCTTTATCGCCCACAGCACCTTGGAAACCAGCGTCGACCGGGAAAACCGCAATGACGGCGACGGCGTCCAATTGATGACCCTGCACGCGGCCAAGGGCCTGGAATTCCCGGTGGTCTTTCTGGCCGGCCTGGAAGAAGATTTGTTTCCTCACAAACTATCCAAAGAAGAACCGGGACGTCTGGAGGAAGAACGGCGCTTGTGTTACGTGGGTATAACCCGAGCCCGTCAAAAACTGTATTTATCACATGCCCAGCGGCGCCGTTTATACGGCAACGACAATACCAGTATACCCTCACGATTTCTATTCGAAATACCCCGTGATTTGCTGCAGTATGCCAATCCGGACATGAAAGTCTGGACCCCCAATGCCGCACCGTCCGGTGAGGTCGCTGATGACGATATGCCCTATTACCTTGGCCAACGGGTCATGCATCCGAAATTCGGTGAAGGAATCGTCACCAATTACGAGGGGCAAGGCAAGCATACCCGTATCGCCATCAATTTCCACCAATGCGGTCAAAAAGTATTGGTGTTGAACTACGCACGACTGGAGCCTTTGTTGTAAATTCAGGCTCGCCATCTTCCGCCACCATGGTTGTGGTTTTTGTAACCATTCAGCGGCATCCGCAATCCATAGCTTTTTCGTTCAACTGGCTTGCCCGGAAAAAATACTGGATGTATAGTTAAAGCGTAAGCATTGCCCGGAAGTTAGCAGTGTTTCGATCATGGACTAATGTCTGCAAGGAGGTATACATTATGGCCGTCGTATCATCTTATAGCGTATTGTTCTATGGTAGCCCGGCAGGCTACCAAACCAATCGGGCGCAAATTCAACTTTCCAATGCACAAGGCAAAGCACTGGCGTGGATTCGTTTTAATGATCCGGGCCAATTTTTTGAAAATGACTACGAAAGCAACGGCATCATTCGTATGCACTTGCCTTCGACCATGTTTGAAAATGTTATTGATGTATTGCGAAACGAAAAACCCATTCACATCTACTTCACCCAAAACCGGGCTTTCCTCGGCACCAGTTCGGAACCGATCGGCGAAGAAGAATCCTGATGGTCTTTGGATTACCCACGCTACGCGCGGGTAATCCGCTTCCGCTTGCCCGCCTTACCTTGACCCAGTCACCACCTTGGTTCCGTCGCCGTACGGTAAAAAAAGCCTGCGGTTTTTCCAGCTAGCGAGCTAGCGTGCCTCGGTGCATGCCCGCAAAATGGCGGCGCTTTTTTGCGCGCTACGCCCACCGGCATAAAAAACAGCGTTTTCAGCAGCCTGGCGGCGTGTTTGCCGTCACCCGCCATCCCCGTTATCATCTGCGAAGGTCCTAGAAAAACTACCAACCAGGAGGGAATATGCGACGCAGAGACTTTGTTAAAAAGGCCGGTGGCGCGGCCTTAGCGGGGGCCGGACTCGCGGCGGCACCGGCGGTTCAAGCCGCCAAAACTATCAAATGGAAAATGGTCACGACCTGGCCGAAAAATTTCCCGGGTTTGGGTACCGGCGCCAACCACCTCGGCGAACTGATTACCCAGATGAGCGGCGGACGATTAAGTGTCAAAGTCTACGGCGCCGGTGAAATCGTACCCGCCCTGGAAATATTCGACGCCGTGTCCAGTGGTTCGACGGAAATGGGCCATGGCGCGGCCTACTACTGGAAAGGCAAAACCGAGGAATCACAATTTTTTTCCACGGTACCGTTTGGATTCAACGCACAGGAAATGAACGGCTGGCTTTATCACGGTGGCGGTATGGCCTTGTGGCGCGAAGTCTACAGCGCGTTTAACCTGGTCCCTATGGCCGCGGGCAATACCGGGGTGCAAATGGCCGGCTGGTTTAACAAGGAAATTAAAACCATTGGCGACTTAAAAGGATTAAAAATGCGCATTCCCGGCCTCGGCGGTGAGGTGCTGAAACGCGCCGGCGGTACACCGGTGACACTAGCCGGCGGCGAAATTTTTAACGCGCTGAAAAACGGCAATATCGACGCTACCGAATGGGTCGGACCCCACAACGATTTGGCATTCGCCTTGTACAAAGCGGCTAAATATTACTATTACCCCGGCTGGCATGAACCGGGTACCACCTTGGAATGCATCGTCAGTAAAAAAGCGTACGAAAAACTACCCAAGGACCTGCAGCAGATCGTCAGTGTCGCCTGCCAGGCCACCAACCAGCATATGCTGGCCGAGTACACGGCCCGAAACAATGAAGCGCTGGATATCCTGATCAACAAACACAAGGTGCAGGTCAAGCGACTACCCGATAAAGTTTTGGATAAACTGCAGGGATTGTCCGAGGAGGTAGTCATGGAACTGGCCAATAAAAACGCCATGGCTAAAAAGATATTCGCCTCCTACGATAAGTTTCGCAAACAAGTCATACGCTGGCACGCCATGTCCGAACAGGCCTACTACAATGCACGGGGTAAGCGCTTTAAGGGTTAGCGGCACCAGCAATGCATGGCATACGTGCCGGACGTCTCCGCGTCCGGTGCGTCGTCAATCCGGCAGCAATAAATCCGGTAACCAGGTCGCCAGTACCGGCCATCGTGCCAGCAACGCAATGGCGAATAACTGCAACAACACAAAAGGGATCACACCCCGGTAAATCTGCCCAGTGGTGATTTGTTCCGGTGCAACACCACGTAAATAAAACAATGAAAAGCCAAACGGCGGTGTTAAAAAGGAAGTCTGCAGGTTCATGGCAAACATGATACCGAGCCATACCGGGTCCACCCCCATCATTAATATCGGTGTGGCCACAATGGGTATCACAACAAAGGTGATCTCAAAAAAATCCAGGAAAAAACCCAACACAAACATCACCGCCATCACCAGCAACATGGCACTGAATACACCGCCGGGTAGATCGGTCAGAAGATTACGGACAATCTCATCGCCGCCAAAACCACGAAAAACAGCGGAAAAAATTGTCGCGCCGATAAGAATCAGAAAAACCATGCTGCTCACTTTGGTGGTGGTAAGCATCACTTCACGCAACATGGACCAGTCGGCGCGATAAAACACTGTTACCGCCATAAACCACACGGCCGATAACACCAGCACCCGGCTAACGCTGAACTCATCCCACAGCGCGGTGCCGGCGCTAAGCAGTGCAGTCAAGCCCAAGACAGACAGGACGATGCCGAGCGCAAAAATCCTTACCACCACCGCCAGCTTGGCTTTGCCCATGCTGTACACGGAGGACAGAAACATGGCGCCCACGGCACCCACCGACGCCGACTCGGTAGGCGTGGCAACACCAACCATAATCGAACCCAGCACCGCGACAATCAACACCAATGGCGGAATCAAAACCAGCACCACTTGCCGCAAGCCGACCGCGGCCGAGGGGGGAGCCGGCGGCACATGGGACGGCTTTATCCACGCCAATACCATGATGTAGACCGCGTAAAGGCCGACCAGTATTAATCCGGGGATCATGGCGCCGACAAATAAATCACCCACGCTGACCGCATCGGGCGAAAATATACCCATCAAGGTTTGCGCGTTGGCATATTCGTTGGAGATGGTGCTGCCCAACAACACCAGCACAATGGACGGTGGAATGATCTGACCCAAGGTTCCCGACGCACAAATGGTACCGGTCGTTATGGCCGGGTTGTATTGATGACGCATCATGGTGGGTAGCGAAATCAGGCCCATGGTCACCACCGT
>Ga0114931_10001584_pt1 | contig 29067 bp, 26 predicted proteins | sample 2SBtaG_FD_89579 | JGI IMG/M metagenome (GOLD analysis project Ga0114931, IMG submission 89579) | Deep subsurface microbial communities from Kolumbo volcano to uncover new lineages of life (NeLLi) - 2SBTROV14_V59a metaG | ecosystem: Environmental > Aquatic > Marine > Volcanic | place: Kolumbo... | reverse complement strand
CGCCGCGAGAGTTGAATCTGCTCCTCGATCTCGGCGAGGTCGTCCTGAAGCTCGCGGTAGACGCCGTCGGCCTTGAGCTCGGGATAGGCCTCGGCGACCGCGAACAGGCGGCCGAGCGCCCGCGAGAGCGCGCCTTCGAGCGGCCCGCGCTCGCCCGGTTCGCCGGCGGCGATCGAGCGGGCGCGCAATTCGGCCAACTGGCTCAGCAACGCGCGCTCGTGGCCCATGTAGCCCTTGATCGTCTCGATCAGGTTGGGGATCAGGTTGGCGCGGCGCTTGAGCTGAACGTCGATGCCGCTCCAGCCCTCGAGCACCAGGGTGCGGCGCCGCACGAGCTGGTTGAACAGGATCACGCCCCAGAGAAGGACGAGCGATCCGAGGATCAGCAGGATCACGGCTTCCGTCATTCCACACCCGGCCATCGTGGCGAGGTGGGCGGATACGCGCATGGCGCGCGCGCACCACGCCCGGATCGACCATGGTAGGAAGAAGCGGTTAAGCCGTCTTTAAGACCGGCGCGGCGATCCCGGTCCGATCCCGCCGCTGGCGTGGGTTGGGCGATTTTGTTACGCTGTCTCAAGGGATTGATCGACGACTCCGGATCTTGAATTCGACTCCGCGGCGTCGGAACGTCGTGGAAACATCGCGAGAGGAGGCACCGTGGCCGAGAGCGCCGGGCATATTCGGGAACCGGCGGCCGGCGGCGGCCGGCGCTGGCTGCTGGCGGCGGCGTTCGCCTATCTCGCCTTCGTGGTCTACGGCAGCCTGGTGCCGCTCGACTTCGCGCCGCGTCCGTTGGGTGACGCCTGGGCGCGGTTCACCGCGATTCCCTATCTCGACCTCGGCATTCGCTCGCGCGCCGACTGGGTCGCCAATATTCTCCTGTTCGTGCCGCTCGCCTTTCTATGGACCGGCGCGCTGTGGCCCGGCAAGCGGGGCGGGGCGGCGGTTTTGGTTTCGCTCCTGGTCTGGGCGGGTGCGGCCGCGCTCAGCGTCGGGATCGAGTTCACGCAGATTTTCTTCCCCCCGCGCACGGTTTCGCAGAACGACATCCTGGCCGAAGGCATTGGCGCGGCGCTCGGAGGTCTCGCCTGGTGGTGGCGTGGGCCGTGGTTTTGGCGAACCGTTCGCTCCTGGGCCGGGAGCGGGCGCGACGGTCCCCTCGCCGAGCGATTTCTCTGGGTCTATCTCGCGGTCCTGTTCGGCTACAGCCTGCTACCGCTCGACCTCACCCTGAGCCCGGTCGAGATCTATCACAAATGGCGCGCGGGGCGCGTGGTTCTGGTGCCCTTCGGGTTCCGTTTCGATTCCACGATCGACATGCTCAACGGTCTGGCGACCGATGCCCTGATCTGGTTGCCGGCGGGCTTTCTGTGGACCGTGAGCGGCCGCATGCGTCCGGCGCGCGTGATGCTGTGGACGTTGGCGGTGGCGACGCTGCTCGAATTTCTCCAGCTTTTCATCTTCTCGCGCGTGCCCGACGCGACCGACGTGGTGATGGCGGTCATCGGTGGCGCGGCGGGCGTCATGCTCGCGCGCGCGGTGCGGCCCATGGCCATCTTGGCCTCGGGTCCGAGAGGACGCCTGGGGCGCGCCGGGCTCGGACTCGCGGCGTTCATGGCCTGGTTCGCGGCGGTCGCCGCGATCTTCTGGTACCCCTGGGGGTTCGATCTATCGCCCGCGCGCCTCGCCGACGGGCTCGAACGCTTCTGGCGGGTGCCGCTTTATTCCTACTACTACGGGACCGAGTTCCATGCCGTCACCGAGGTGCTGCACAAGTTCCTGTTCTTCGCCCCGCTGGGAGCGGTGCTCGCTTTCGCCCTGGGGCGCGCGTCCGGGCGGCGGCGGAACTTCGGCGCGGCGTGGGCGGCGGCGCTCGCGAGCCTCGGCGCGGCGCTGGCGATCGAGTTCGGCCAGGCATTCGTGCCCGGCAGGATTCCCAGCAACACCGATGCGTTCATCGAGCTCTTGGGCGCCATGGCGGGGTACTGGGCGATGGGTCTCGTGCTGGCCCATCGGGCGCGCGTGGCCCCGGCCATGGGCGGTCCAGCCGATGGCCCGAAGCCGGCCGCGCCGCGCCGCGTCGCCATGGGCGTTGCGCGACCGATCGCGCGCGTGGCGCTGCTCGTGCTCGGCCTCGTGGTCCTCGCCGGGGGCATGCGCCTCGTCGTCTCGCTGCCGGGCGTGCCCTACAATCTGCGCGAGCTGTTCGTCGCCGACGGCGCGGTTCCGCCGACCGTCTGGTTCGCGCTCTGGCTTCTGTGGATCGGGGCGAGCGCCGCCGCCATAGCTTATGTGGTCGCGCGGATCGAGTTCGCCTTCGTCACCGTCCCGCTGCTGGTCGTCGCCTCGGCGGTGGCGAGTTACGGCCTGCTCGTCGCGAGCGTCACGCCCGAGAGCATCGCCGACATCATCGGCGTGCCGATCATCAGCCGCCTGCCGGCGAGCTCGGCATTCTGGGAAGGGGTGCGCCAATCGCTGATCGCGCGCGTGCCGTCGGCCGAGGCGATCGACCGCGCCGAGGATCTCTTGCGTTACATCGCGCTCTACAGCCCGCTCGTCATTCTGCTCGTGATCCTCAACGCCTCGGTCGAGCGGCTCGCGATCCATCGACGCGCCGAGACGACCCGCTTCTTCCTGATCTACGGGTTGATCTATCTCGTCCTCATGGCGCCCTGGCTCTATCTCGCGAAGCTCGTGATTATCGACTTCGCCGCGACCGACAACCTGACCGAACTGATCGCGCCGTCGCGGCTGGCGATCGCCGGCTGGGTGTTCCTGTTCCTGCTGATCGGGCTCGTGGCGCTCAACGCGACTCTTCTCGCGCGGGCGAGCCTCGCGGGGCCGCGCCGGTTTTTGATCGCGTTGGCCGCGACGCCGGTCGCGGCGGCGTTCGGCTGGCTGCTGCTTCGGGCCGGGCTGGTCTCGGCGCTCGTCAAATACGGCGCCACCTTCTCGGGCGTCGATTTCCTGCTCGGCCCCGGCCGCGAGGCCCTGCTGCCCACGGCGACCCTGTTCCTGCGCTGGGAGGCGGTCTACGTCGCGGGTATCGCGGTTCTTGCCTACGGCCAGCGTCTCGTGCTGCCCATCGGGACCGATTACACCGAAAGATAGGCGGCGCGCGCCGCGTCGTCGTCGGCGAGCGCGGCCATGCTTCCCCGCCAGGCGATCCGCCCCTTCTCGATGATGTAGGCGGTGTCGGCGACGAGGGCGGCGAAATGGAGGTTCTGCTCGGACAGCAGCACCGTCAGCCCCTCGGACTTGAGGGTGGCGATGGCGCGCGCCATCTGCTCGACGATCACCGGGGCGAGGCCCTCGGACGGCTCGTCGAGAAGGATCGCCGAGGGGTTGCCCATCAGGGTCCGGGCGATGGTCAGCATCTGCTGCTCGCCGCCGCTGATCCGCGCGCCCGCGCGGTCGCGCGCCTCGGCGAGGTTGGGGAACAGCGCGAACAGCTTCTCGGGCGTCCAGGAGGGAGCGCCCGGGCGCGGCGGCCGGCGGCCGACCTCGAGGTTCTCGGCGATGGTGAGGTCGCCGAAGATGCGCCGGTCCTCGGGCACGTAGCCGAGGCCGAGGCGGCAGATCGCATGGGTCGCGAGCCCTCGGATCGAGCGCCCGTCGAAACGGATCTCGCCGCTGGCTGCCGCGACCAGCCCCATGATCGTCTTGAGCGTGGTCGATTTCCCGGCCCCGTTGCGGCCCAGCAGCACGGCGACCTCGCCCGCGCGCGCGGCGAGCGCCAAGTCGAACAGGATATGGGCGCGACCGTAGAAGGCGTTGACGCCCGCGATCTCGATCTTGTTGGGCGTGTCGGTCATGGCCGCGCTCCGCAGCCATCGTCGCGCGCGCCGAACATCGCGCCCGAGCCCAGGTAGATTCCCCGCACCCGGGGGTTTTCCCGCACCATTGCCGGCGGTCCCTCGGCGATCAGCCGGCCCCGGTCGAGCACCAGGATGCGGTCGGCATGGGCGAACACCACGTCCATGTCGTGCTCGGTGAACAGCATGCCGATGCCGCGATCGCGGACGATCTCGGCGGCGAGCGCCATGAGGCCCACGCGTTCCTTGGGCGCCATGCCGGCGGTGGGCTCGTCCATGAGCAGGAGCCGGGGCTCGTTGGCGAGCGCGACCGCGAGCTCGACCCGCTTGAGATCGCCATAGGCGAGCACCCCGCAGGCGCGCCCCGCCTGATCGTTCATGCCGACGCGCGCGAGCAGCGCCATCGCCTCCTCGACGTAGAGATCGCGCGCGCGCGTCCAGGGGGCGAGCACCCGGCCGTGGTGCGAGATCAGCGCCATCTGCACGTTCTCGCGGACCGTCATCGAGGCGAAGGTCGCGGTGATCTGAAAGGTCCGCCCGACGCCCAGCCGCCAGATCGCGCGCGGCGCGAGGCCGACGAGATCGCGCCCCTCGAAGGTAATGGAGCCGTGGTCGGGGCGCAGCTCGCCGCCGAGCATATTGAAGCAGGTCGACTTGCCGGCGCCGTTGGGGCCGATCAGCGCGAGAAGCTCGCCGGCCGCGAGCTCGAAGCTCACGTCGGCGACCGCCCGGACGCCGCCGAACGCCTTGCCGAGACCGCGCACCGCGAGCAGCGTCATGGCGCCCCGTCGCGGTTTTCGTCCCGCTTCCCGGCCCCGAATCGCGCTCGGAGGAAGCCCACGATCCCCTCGGGGAAGGCGAGCACCAGGACGATGATGACCACCCCCATGATCGCCCGCCAATACTCGATATAGAGCGTGATCTGGTCCTCGAGCCCGGTGAACACGGCGGCGCCCACCAGCGGCCCGCTCAAGGTTCGCACGCCGCCCAGAAGCACCATGACCAGCGCGTCGACCGAGCGCGGGATCGCCATCGCGTCGGGAAAGACGCTGCCCTTCGAGAAGGCGTAAAGCCCGCCCGCGAGTCCGGCGGCGACGCCCGCGAGGGTGAAGGCGAACCACTGGTGGCGGTGACGGTCGATGCCGATCGCCTCGGCGCGCCGGGTCGAATCGCGGAGCGCGCGGAGCGCATAGCCGAACGGCGCGAACAGCACCCGACGCAGCGCCAGAATGCCGCCCGCGCAGAGGATCAGCGCGAGATAGTAGAACGCGACCTTGTCGCTCGCCCAGGCCGCCGGTCAGACGCCCAGAATGCCGTTGTCGCCGCCGGTCACGTCGTACCACTGGAACGCCACCGACCAGGCGATTTGGGCGAAGGCCAGCGTCAGCATGGCGAGATAGACGCCCGACAGCCGGACGCAGAACCAGCCGAACAACAGCGCGCCCGCTCCGGCGGCGACCGGCGCCACGGCCAGCGCCGGCTCCATGCCCGCTCCCAGGTGCTGAACCAGCATCGCCGCGCCATAGGCGCCGAGGCCGAAATAGGCCGCGTGTCCGAACGAGACCATGCCCCCCGGTCCCATGATGAAATGGAGGCTCGCGGCGAACAGCGCGAAAATGAAGATCTCGATCAGGATGACGAGGGTGAAGTCGGCGACGACCCAGGGGAGCGCGAGAAGCACCGCGAACCCCGCCGCCACCGCGTATCGCGCGCGCGGCCCGGCGGGCTCCAGCGGCGGCTCGACCGTGGGCGCGCGCGGCGGCGCGGTCTCGGGCCGGCCGAGAAGGCCCCAGGGGCGCGCCACCAGGACGACCGCCATCACCAGGAACATCAGCACGATCGTGATGTCGGGAAACACCAGGATGCCGAAGGCGTTCAACTCGCCGATCAGCACCGCGGCGAGGAACGCGCCCGCGACGCTCCCCATGCCGCCGACCACGACGACGACGAACGCCTCGGCGATGATGTTGAGGTCCATCAGGAGGCTCACCGATTCGCGCGGCAACTGCACCGCGCCACCGAGCCCGGCGAGGAACGCGCCGAGAAAGAACACGCTCGTGAACAGCCAGCGCTGGTTGACGCCCAGCGCCGCGACCATCTCGCGGTCCTGGGTCGCGGCGCGCACCAGAATCCCCCAGCGCGTGCGGTGGAACAGAAGCCACAAAACTCCCAGAACCACGGGTCCGATGACGATCAGCGCGAGGTCGTATTCGGGAAACGGCGCGCCCAGGATGTCGATCGCGCCGTCGAGCCCCGGCGCGCGCGGTCCCAGCAGATCCTCGGGCCCCCAGATGGCGAGCGCCGCGTCCTGCACGACGAGCACGACGCCGAAGGTCGCGAGAAGCTGGAACAGCTCGGGCGCGCGGTAGATCCGGCGCAAGACGACCACCTCGACCAGGACGCCGAAGGCGCCGACCGCGAGCGCGCCCAGCACCACCGCGCCCCAGAAGCCGAACGCCCCGGCGTGCGCGAAGCGCTCGGCAAGCGTGAGCGCGACATAGGCGCCCAGCATGTAGAACGAGCCATGGGCGAAGTTCACGATCCGCGTGACTCCGAAGATGATCGACAGCCCGCAGGCGACCAGGAACAGCGAGGCCGCGCTGGCGAGCCCGGTCAGGAACTGGACGACGACGAAACTCAAGACTTATGACCCGGGAAATCACGGGCCGGCGTGGGCCGGCCCGTGGGCGATCGTTTCAAGCGATCCGTCAGTTTTGGGGCCGCAGCTTGCGGACCTCCGCGTCGCTCGGCAGGTAGTCGGCGCCGTTGGCATAGCGCCAGTCGACCATCACGCCGCGCCCGTCCTTGAGCGCCGTACGCCCAACGAAGGCGCCCATGGTCGACTGGTGGTCGATGGCGCGGAAGGTGATCGGCCCGACCGGGGTGTCGAGGGACAGCCCCTCCAGGGCGTCGACGATCTTTTCGCGGTCGGTCGAGCCGGCGCGCGCGAGCGCCGCGGCGATCGCCTTGAAGGTGTTGTAGCCGACCAGCGAACCGGTCCGCGGATAGTCGTCGTACTTGGCCCGATAGGCGGCGACGAACGCCTTGTGCGCGGGCGTGTCGATGTCGTACCAGGGGTAGCCGGTGACGATCCAGCCCTCGGGCGCCTCGCCCTTGAGCGGGTCGAGATATTCGGGCTCGCCGGTCAGCAGGCTGACCACCGCGCGCCCCTCGAACAGGCCGCGCAGCTTGCCCTCGCGCACGAACTTCGACAGATCGCCGCCGAAGGTCACGTTGAAGATTCCATCGGGCTTGGCGTTGGCGAGCGCCTGAACGGTCGCGCCCGCGTCCATCTTGAACAGGGGCGGCCATTCCTCGTCGACCCAGACCACGTCGGGCCGGCGGGCGGAAAGCAGCTTCTTGAACGCCGCCACCGCCGACTTGCCGTATTCGTAGTTGGGCGCCAGCGTCGCCCAGCGCTTGGCCGGAAGCTTGGCCGCCTCCTCGGCGAGCATCGCCGCCTGCATGTAGGTCGAGGGCCGGAGCCGGAAGGTATAGCGGTTGCCCTTGGCCCAGGTGAGCGCGTCGCTGAGCGGCTCGGCGGCGACGAAGGGCACCTTGTTCTGGCGCGCGAAGTCGGTCACCGCGAGGCCGATATGCGAGAAGAAGGTGCCGGCGAGCATGACCACGCCTTCCTTGCGCACGAGCTCGTCGGCGAGTCGCACCGCATTGCCCGGCTTGCCGCCGTCGTCGCGGCTGACGACCTCGATCGGCCGGCCCAGAACGCCGCCGGCGGCGTTGATCTCGGCGACCGCGAGCTGCCAGCCCTTGCGATAGGGTACCGTGAAGGCGGGCAGGCGGGTGTAACTGTTGATCTCGCCGATCTTGATCGGCTCGGCCGCGCGCGCCCCCGCCGCGCCGAGCATCGACGCGGCCATGGCCGCGCCGGCGAACGCCAGAAGGGTTCTTCGTGAAAGCATGATTTTGTCCCCCTTTTTTCGTCAATCCCTGTCTTGATCTTTTAACGCAATCCATCCTCGCCGCGCACGTCCTCCTTGGCGAGCCCGCCGACGCGGGCGTGGATGCGCGCGCCCGTGGTCATGGCGAGGACGACGACGATCTCGTCGCCGCGCGGCGCGTCGGCCAGGCCGACCTCGATGGCATCGAAATGACTGCGCACGTAGGAGGCGTCGACATGGGTGATCGGCACGTCGAGTCGGCTGCCCGGCTGGCCGACCTTCTTGGTCGAAGGGACGATCGCCTTGGCGCCGCCGAGCGCCTCGCGCATGGCGTAGCCGCCGGGCACGTGCCACAGCGCGCCGTGCTCGATCTCGCCGGCCGCGCCGACGATGGCGCCCTTGCCGTAGCCTTCGATCCGCGTAGGCTCGCCGCCGAGCGCGTCGATCAGCCGCCGCGCCATGGCGAGGCCGAGCGGCTTCAGCGCCTCCATCATGGGCAGGATGTCGGGCTCGAACCGCCCGGCATAGGGATTGCGGATCACCGCGCAGACGGCGCTGCGCCGGAGCGGCGTCTCGACCGGCGGGCCGCCTTCGTGGTGGATTTCCTCGACCCAGGTGATTTGCTTGCGAACCTCGACGAGCGACACCGGCGCGTTTCTACCCTCCCTGCGCGTGCGGCGCCCGTAATCGCGGCGGAAGCGGGCCGACCGAGCTATGGCGCCGGCCCAATACCAGCACGGCGCCGATCACGAGTCCAGCCTCGCAAAGGCGCGCGGCGCGGTCCTTCCCGGCGTCGAGCGCGGCCGCGACCGCGCGTTCGTCGAGCACCCCGACCGCGCGCGTGACCAGGCGCTCGCCCAGGTCGCTGTCGGGGTCGAGGTCGCGGGCCGGGACGCGCTTGATCGCCGGGTGATCGACGTCGACGGCGTTGGCGATCAGGGTCGCGGCGACGTCGGCGGTGGCCGCGTCGCGGGCGAGCACGGTGACCGCGTCGGCGATCCCGAGGCTGAAGCTGCGCCCACCGCGTCCGCTGGTGGCGATTCCGCCGACGCCGCTTCCGGCGCGAATGGTCGCGACCGCGTCGAGCGCCGGGGCGTCGAGGTCGCTTACCAGCCCGGCGTCGAGGCATTCGCCCGGCGCGAGGTGGAGCGCGATGTCGCCGCCGTCGTTGACATAGGCGCGCGCGAGCCGGCGGTCGCGAGTCAGCGCGGCGAGCATCTCGTCGGCGACCGCGCCGGCGACCGCCGCCATCGGCGTGACGAACGCCCCCGCCAACGCCGCGACGAAGGGGCGGCAGGCGGCGGTCATGCGGCGCGCGACCGCGCCCCGGGGCTCGGGCGCGCTCGCCGTCACCGGGCGGCGAAGCAGCGCGAGCTCGGCGACCAGCTCGTCGAGCAGGGTCTCGAACCGCGCGCCGGCCTGGGCATGGGCGCGGGCGCACTCGTCGGCCGCGCCCCAGGCCTCGACGATCAGGTCGATCGGCCCGTGGTGCAGGTGCCGCCGCCGCCCGTCGGGCAGCCAGGTGATTCGCGGGCCTTCCGCCATGTCCTCGACCGGGGTCGCAATCCGCAAGCGTCCATGCTAGCACGAGGAGCATAAGGGGAGAGGGAAGGGGAGGCCGCCATGCCCGGCGAAAGAGACCATATCCGCACCACCTGTCCGCGCGACTGCTACGACGCCTGCGGGATCGTCGTCGTCCGGCGCGACGGCCGGGTCGCCAAGGTGCTGGGCGATCCGGGGCATCCGATCAGCCGGGGCGCGCTGTGCGGCAAATGCGCGATCGCCTACAACGGCGTCTGGCGCGATCCGGACGCGCGGTTGACGACGCCGCTGCGCCGCCGGGGCGCGAAGGGCGCGGGGCGGTTCGAGCCCATCGGCTGGGACGAGGCGCTCGACGAGATCGCCGCGCGCTTCAAGGCGATCGCCGCCGACCCCGGGCCGCAGGCGATCCTACACGCCCATTACACGGGCACCTGCTCGCTGATCGCGGGCAACTTCCCGAAGCGTTTCTTCAACCGCCTGGGCGCGACCGAGGTCGACCCGGACACGGTTTGCAACAACGCCGGCCACGTGGCGCTCGGCTACGCGATCGGCACGTCGGCGCTGGGCTTCGATCCGCGAACCGCGCGCGACGCCGCCTGCATCGTCGTCTGGGGGGCGAACCCCTCGGCCTCGGCGCCCCACGCCCACAAGCACTGGCTGCGCGAATCGCCGGCCAAGGTCGTGGTCGTCGATCCGATCCGCCACGACACCGCCGCCGCGGCGGACCTCCATCTCCAGCCTTATCCCGGAACCGACGCGGCGCTCGCGTTCGCGCTGGTCCATGTGCTGGCGCGGGACGGCGCGCTCGACCGCGACTTCATCGCCGCCCATGTCGCGGGCTGGGACGAGATCGAGGCCACGGTTGCCGACTGCACGCCCGCCTGGGGCGAGGCGCGGACCGGCGTTCCCGCCGCCGACATCGAACGCGCCGCCGCGCTCTACGCCGCCGGGCCCGCGCTCCTGTGGCTGGGCCAGGGGCTTCAGCGCCAGCCCATGGGCGGCAACGCGATGCGCGCCTGCGCGCTGTTGCCCGCGGTCACGGGCAACTTCGGCCGTCCGGGGACCGGGCTCTACTACCTCAACGGTGGCGCGCGGCGGGGCATCGACGGCGATTATCTCGCAGGGGCGGCGCTCGCTCGCGAATCGTCGCCACCCCCCGTCAGCCATATGGCGCTCGCCGCCCGCATCGAGGACGCCGAGGCGAGCCGCGCCTTCGTGAGCTGGAACATGAACGTCGCCGTCTCGGGGCCCGATCAGGCGCGCCTGCGCCGGGCGCTCGGGCGCGAGGATTTGTTCACGGTGGTGATCGACCTGTTCCACACCGACACCGCCGAGCTCGCCGACATCGTGCTGCCGGCGGCGAGCTTCCTGGAGTTCGACGATCTCGTCTCGCCCTATTTCCACTTGGCGATCGCCGCCCAGGTGGGGGTCGAGCCGCCGCCCGGCGCGGCGCTGCCCAATCAAGAGATCTTCCGCCGCCTCGCCCGCGCCATGGGTTTCGACGACCCGGCGCTGTTCGAGCCCGACGCCGAGATCATCGCCCGCGTGCTGGGCGACGTGGGCTTCGCGGGCGGTTTCGCGGCGCTCGCGCGCCTCGGGACCGCGCCGATCGCGCCCGAGCCCGTGATCCAGTTCCCCGATCTTCGCTTCCCGACGCCGAGCGGGCGGATCGAGATCGCGAGTACGGCGGCCGAGGCCGCGGGGCATCCGCGCCTGCCGCTGCCGCACGCCGACGCGCGCGCCGCCGACGGCCGGTTGCGCCTGCTCTCGCCCGCCTCGCGCTGGCTGATGAACGGCTCCTACGCCAACGACCCCAAGATCGCCGCCAAGCTCGGCCCGGCGAGCGTCGCCCTCAACCCGGAGGATGCCCGGACGCGCGGGCTCGCGGCGGGAATGCGCGCGCGGCTCGCCAACGAGACCGGAAGTCTCGAACTCGTGGTCGCGCTCGACGAGACGTTGCCCATGGGTGTCGCGCTGACGCACAAGGGCCGCTGGTCGCGGCTCGAGCCCGGCGGGGCGAACGTCAACGTTCTCTACGCCGGCACGCCCGCCGACATGGGCGAAAGCACCGCCGTTCACGGCGTCGAGGTCGCGATCGCGCCCGCCTGAGTGGCGCGCCGGTCAGCCGATCCGGCCGGCGAGCCAGTCCTCGACCAGGCGCCGCGCGATCGAGAAGGACGTGGGTAGGCGAAAGCCGTCGGGTTCGCGCAGCGCGGCGCGGTCGAACCAGCGCGCGTCCTCGAGCTCGTGGCCGTCGATCGCGATGGCCGTGGTCTCGGCCTCGGCGACGAAGCCGAGCATCAGCGAGCCCGGAAAGGGCCAGGGCTGCGAGGAGTGATAGCGCACCGCGCGGACCGTGATGCCGGCCTCCTCCCGGACCTCGCGCATGACCGCTTCCTCGAGGCTTTCGCCCGGCTCGACGAAGCCGGCCAGCATCGAGTACAGCCCCTCGGGCCAGGATTTCTGGCGGCCGAGAAGGCAGCGGTCGCCATGCGTGACCACCATGATGACCGCGGGATCGGTGCGCGGGAAATGGTCGGCCGCGCAGGCCGCGTCGGCGCAACGGCGCAGGTGCCCGGCCTCGCGCGCCAGGGTCGGCGCGCCGCAGACCCCGCAGAAGCGGTGGCGCGCATGCCAGTACAGAAGCCCGCTGCCGTAGGCGACCAGCGCCGCGTCCGCCGCCGTCATGCGGCCGCCGACGGCGCGCAGGGTCTCGAACCGGCCGAGGCGTTCGAGCGAGGCGATCGTCGCCTCGGGCGCGTCGTCGGGAAGGTCGAGCGCGAAGCGGGCGCGGCCCGCGTCCAGGCCGAGGAAGATCGCCGCCGGCGCGATCGCGCGCAAGGGCGCCGCGCCGGCGGGGTCGAGCAGGACCGAGGCGGGCGGCTCGCCCTTGGCGACCAGCGCGGTATCGCGGCGATGAACGATGAAGCGGGTCGCGGCATCGGCGAGCCGGCGCTCGATCCAGGGCTCGTCGCCGCGCCGCTCCGTTGCCCGGTCGAGCGTCCCCCCGGCGAAGACGTTAAACGGTTTCATGGCGAAGGATTCGGAGCCCCGATTTCATGGCGCGAGCCTCGCACGGGCCGGCCCCCGGAGGCAAGCCGAAGACCATCCGGGACGGGGCGGGGCGGCGGTTCGATGGGGCGAAGCTCCTTGCCCCGCGAGGCGCGAATGCTGCTATAGTCGCGCCGGGAGGCTGGCGGCGGACAGGTCCCCTCGCCAACCCGGTCAGGTCCGGAAGGAAGCAGCCGTAACGAGCGCGGACCTGGGTCGGCGTCCAGTCTCCCACCCGCAGGATCGGACGACGCGCGCTCCGGGCGGCGCCGCGCCGAGTGACGCCCTTCGAACGACTGATTCCGAATGACGCATTCCGAATGACGCCCGAGCCACCCATCGAGCAGACCGCCGCGCCCTATCAGGTTCTCGCCCGCAAGTACCGCCCGAGCGTGTTCGCCGAGCTCATCGGCCAGGACGCGCTGGTGCGCACGCTGAGCAATGCGATCGAGAGCGGGCGCATCGCGCATGCCTACATGCTCACGGGCGTGCGCGGCGTCGGCAAGACGACCACCGCGCGGATTCTCGCCCGGGCGCTCAACTGCATCGGTCCGGACGGCGCGGGCGGGCCGACGACCGCCCCCTGCGGCGTCTGCGAGCATTGCCGGGCGATCGCCGAGGACCGCCACGTCGACGTGATCGAGATGGACGCGGCGAGCCATACCGGCATCGACAACATGCGCGAGCTGATCGACGGGGTGCGCTACCGCCCGGTCTCGGCGCGCTACAAGATCTACATCATCGACGAGGTGCACATGCTCTCGAAGGCGGCCTTCAACGCGTTGTTGAAGACCCTCGAGGAGCCGCCGCCCCACGTCCGCTTCGTCTTCGCCACCACCGAGATCCGCAAGGTACCGATCACCGTGGTCTCGCGCTGCCAGCGCTTCGATCTGCGCCGGCTCGACGCGGACGAGCTGATCGGCCATCTCGAACGGGTCGCGGCCAAGGAAGGCGCAACGATCGACGCCGGCGCGCTGGCGCTGATCGCGCGCGCCGCCGACGGCTCGGTGCGCGACGCGCTCTCGATCCTCGATCAGGCGATCGTCCATTGCCCGGGCGGGATCGACGAGGCGCGGGTGCGCGACATGCTGGGGCTCGCCGACCGGGTGCGCATCTTCGATCTGTTCGAGGCCGTGATGACGGGCGACATCAAGACGGCGCTCGACGAGATCGGGCGCGAGTACGCCGCCGGCGCCGATCCGCTCACGGTGTTGCAGGACCTGCTCGATCTCACCCATTGGCTGACGCGGCTTCGGCTGCTGCCCGAGGCGGCGCGCGACCCGGCGTTGCCCGAGGCCGAGCGCAAGCGCGGCTCCGAGCTCGCCGCGCGCCTGTCGATCCCGGCGCTCGCGCGCGCCTGGCAGATGCTGCTCAAGGGGCTGGGCGAGGCGCGCCTCGCTCCCGACGCGCTCGCCGCCGCCGAGATGGTGCTGGTCCGGCTCGCCCATGTCGCCGATCTACCGAGCCCGGCCGAGGCGGTCGCCGCGCTCTCGAAAGGCGCGAAAACCCCCGCCGCCGCGCCGCCGACCGCGCCGCCGCCCGAGGGCGCGCCGCCACCGCCCAGCCTGCCATCGCGCCGGCCCGCGCCCGGTGGCGGGGTGGGGGGCGACGGCGGTGGCCCGCGCGCCGCGCTCGCGCCGGTTCCCGACATGCCGCCCGAACCCGAGGCGGCCCCCGCCACATCGTCGGTCGCGCCCCTGGCCGAGATCGCCCCCCCCGACGCGCCGACCAGCTTCGACGACGTGGTCGCGCTCGCCGCCCAACGCCGCGAGATGGTGCTGCACGCCTATTTGCGCAACACCGTCCATCTGGTCGCCTTCGAACCCGGGCGGATCGCGCTTCGCCTCGCCGAGGACGCGCCCGCCCGGCTCGCCAACGACCTCGCCAACAAGCTGAACGCCTGGACCGGGCGGCGCTGGGTGGTCGTGGTCTCGTCGGACGCGGAGCACGGCGCGCCGACCCTTCGCGAGCGGGACGAGGCGGCGCGCGCCGCGCGGATCGCCGAGGCGCGTGGCCATCCGGTCGTCCAGGCGGTGATCGACGCCTTCCCCGGCGCCGAGATCACCGACGTGCGCCTTCGTTCGGACGCGCCCGAGCCATCCCCGGAAAACCAAGAGGAAACGCCATGAAGAACCTCGGCCGCCTAATGAAGCAGGCGCAGGAGATGCAGGCCAAGATGGCCGACATGCAGGCCAAGCTCGCCGAGATCGAGATCGCCGGCGCGTCCGGCGGCGGGCTGGTGAGCGCGACGCTCAACGGCAAGGGCGAGCTGCGCGCGCTCAAGATCGACCCGAGCGTCGTCGATCCCGAGGACGTCGAGGTACTCGAGGACCTGATCGTCGCCGCCTTCAACGACGCCAAGGCCAAGGTCGAGGCCCATATCGCCGAGGAGATGAAAAAGCTCAGCGGCGGGCTTCAGCTTCCGCCCGGCATGCAGATGCCGTTCTGACCCGACCGGCACGGGGCGCCAGGCCGTGACCGCCGGCGAGATCGAACGTCTGATCCAGCTTCTCGCGAAGCTTCCGGGGCTCGGTCCGCGCTCGGCCCGGCGGGCGACCCTTTATCTCCTCAAGCGGCGCGAGGCGTTGCTCGCGCCCCTGGTCGCCGCGCTGTCCCAGGCGAGCGAGCGGGTCCGCGCCTGCGGCGTCTGCGGCAATCTCGACAGCGTCGACCCTTGCGCGATCTGCACCGATCCGCGCCGCGATCGGTCGCTGATCTGCGTGGTCGAGGACGTGGCCGATATCTGGGCGCTGGAACGCGCGAACGTCTTTCGCGGCCGCTATCACGTGCTCGGCGGCACGCTCTCGGCGCTCGACGGGGTGGGGCCCGAGGATCTCAACATCCCGCGCCTGATCGAACGCGCGCGCGCCCCCGAGATGCGCGAGGTGATTCTCGCCACCGGCGCGACGGTCGACGGCCAGACCACGGCGCATTACATCACCGACCGCCTCGCCGACTGCGGCGTCGCGGTCACGCGCCTCGGCCAGGGGGTGCCCATGGGGGGCGAGCTCGAATACCTCGACGACGGCACGCTCTCGGCCGCGCTCCGCGCCCGCAAGCGCTTGTAGGGCCAAGCGCTTGTAGAAGAAGGGGCGCGGCCCGCCTACTCGCCGCCCTCGACGAGTCGCGGCCCGACCGGCCCGGTCTCGATCGCCTCGCCGGGCTCCTCGGTCTCGTCGGCGATCTGGATTTCCTCGATCTTCTCGGCCTTGCGCGTGACCTTGTCGGTCGAGATGCGGATCTGGCGCAAATCCTCGCCCGCCTGCTCGTGGTGGCGCTGGAGCTTGGCGACGCGCTCATCGAGGCGTGTCACGTCCTTGAGCATGGCGAGCACCTGGGTCTGGATCACCCCGGCCTGCTCGCGCATGCGCACGTCCTTGAGCACCGCGCGCACGGTATGGAGCGTCGCCATCAGGGTGGTCGGCGAGACGATCCAGACCCGCGCCTTGTACGACCGCTCGACCACCTCGACGAAGTTGGCGTGCAACTCGGCATAGACCGCCTCGCTCGGCAGGAACATGAGCGCCGATTCGGCGGTTTCCCCGGGGATGATGTATTTGCCGGCGATATCGTTGATATGCTTGAGAATGGCGGCTCGAAAGGCGCGCTTGGCGAGGGTTCGGGCGGCGTCGTCCCCGGCGTCGCGCAGCGCGCGGTAGCTTTCCAGCGGGAACTTGGCGTCGATCGCGATCGGCCCCGGCGGGTTGGGCAGGCGCAGCAGGCAGTCGACCCGCAGGCCGCCGCCGAGGGGCGCCTGGAACTCGTAGGCCGAGGGCGGCAGAATGCTCGTGACCAGGTCGTTGAGCTGGATTTCGCCAAAGGCGCCGCGCGCCTGGCGGTTGCTCAACACCTCCTGAAGCGAGACCACCTGGCCCGAAAGCTCGGCGATGTTCTTCTGCGCCTCGTCGATCACCGCCAGACGCTCGCGCACCTCGGACATGGTCTTGTGGGCCTGGGCGGTCGATTTCTCGAGGTTGTCGCCGACCCGCTTCGACAGATCGGCGAGCCTTTCCTCGAGGGTGCGGGCGAGTTGGCGCTCCTGGGCCTGAAGCCGGTCGGAGAGCGCGGCCTGCTGGGCGGCGCTGATCTCGCTGATCTGCTTGAGCCGTCCGGCGAGGTCGTTCTGCCCGGCGGTCAGCCCCTCGGCCATGCGGACTATCTGCGCGTTCAGCCCCTGGGCCTCGCGTCTCGCGCGCGCCGCCCGGCCGAGGGCGACGACGGCCACCACCAACGCCACCGCGACGGCAAGGCCCGCGAACGCGGCGGGGATCATCATCTCGTCCATGGCGCGAGCCTAGACCATTTTCCGGTTTCGGGGAAAGGCCGGGGCGGGTATTTTCCGGGCCCCGCGTCTTGACGGGCGGGGGACGCGAAAATACCTTACCGGTGCTTGCGTCGGCCTTCGCCGGCCGGTTCGTCGTGCATGGAACGCTTATGGCCCAACTGTCCATCGTCACCGCCCCAGACCCGCGGCTCAAGGTCCGCTCCGCGCCGGTGGAGAGGGTGGATGCCGCCCTGCGCCGGTTCATGGACGACATGCTCGAGACCATGTACGCCGCGCCCGGGATCGGGCTTTCGGCGGTTCAGGTGGGCGTGCCCCGCCGGGTGATCGTGATCGACGTGGCGGGCGAGGGCGAGCCGCCCCAGCCGCTCCGGATCGTCAATCCCGAGATCCGGCGGCGCGGCGACCAGCTCGTGACCTACGAGGAAGGCTGCTTGTCGCTACCCGAGCAATACGCCGACGTGAGCCGCCCGGGCTCGGTCGTGATCGGCTATATCGACGAGAACAACCAGCCCCGCGAGCTCGAGGCCGAGGGCCTGCTCGCGACCTGCATCCAGCACGAGATGGACCATCTCGAGGGGATTCTGTTCGTCGATCATCTGTCGGCGGTCAAGCGCTCGATCATCCTCCGAAAGCTTATCAAGGCGCGCAAGGGCAAGGCGCTCAAGAGCGCCTGATACGCCATGCCCCCCCTCCGCCTCGCCTTCATGGGAACGGCGGCCTTCGCCGTGCCGGCGCTCGCCGCGCTCGCCGAGGCGGGCCACGAGATCATCCGCGTCTACACCCAGCCGCCGCGCCCCGCCAGGCGCGGTCACAAGCCCCGCCCGACGCCGGTTCAGGTGGCGGCCGAGCGGCTCGGTCTCGCGGTCGATGCCCCGCGCAGCCTGCGCGACGCGGGCGCGCGGGACGCCTTCGCCGCGCTCGGCTGCGACGCGGCGGTGGTCGCCGCCTATGGTCTGATCCTGCCGCGCGCGGTGCTGGACGCGCCCCGGCTCGGCTGCGTCAACATCCACCCCTCGCTGCTGCCGCGCTGGCGCGGGGCCGCGCCGATCCCGAGGACCATCGAGGCGGGCGATCGCGAAACCGGCGTGACCATCATCGTCATGGACGAGGGCGTCGATACCGGCCCGGTGCTCGCGGTCGAGCGGGTCGCGGTGCCCGCGCGCGCCGACGCCGGGCAACTGCACGACATGCTCGCCGACCTCGGCGCGCGGCTGATGGTCGCGACGCTCGACGATTTCGCGCGCGGACGCCTCGCCCCGCGCCCGCAAGGCGACGCCGGCGCGACCTACGCCGCCAAGATCGACAAGGCCGAAACCGTGATCGACTGGACGCGCCCGGCCGAGGCGCTCGACCGGCTGGTGCGCGCGTTCAGCCCGACCCCGGGCGCGCGCTTCATGCTGGGGGCCGAGCCGATCAAGCTGCTCGCGGCCGAGCCGACCCCCGGAGCGGGGGTCCCCGGCACCGTGCTCGACGCCGATTTCACGGTCGCCTGCGGCGCCGGCGCGCTCAGGCTCGACCGCGTCCAACGGCCGGGCCGAGGGGTGGTCTCGGGGGCGGATTTCCTGCGCGGCGCGCGGCTCGCGCCGGGCGCGCGGCTTTCCTGATCCATGCCGCGCTACAAGCTGATCCTCGAGTACGACGGCACGGGCTTCGTCGGCTGGCAGCGCCAGGACAACGGCCCCAGCGTGCAGGCGGCGATCGAGGAGGCGATCGCGCGCTTCGCGGGCGAGGCCGTGGGCGTCCAGGCCGCCGGGCGGACCGATGCCGGGGTCCACGCGCTCGGCCAGGTGGCCCATGTCGACCTCGCGCGCGACTGGGACGCCGACGTGGTGCGCGACGCGCTCAACCATCACCTGCGGCCGGCGGCGATCGTGGTTCGCGCGGCGGCGCGCGCGGCGGACGACTTCCACGCCCGCTTCTCGGCGACCGGGCGGGTCTACCGCTACCGGATCGTCAACCGCCGCGCGCCGCTCGCGCTGGAGCGCCATCGCGCCTGGTGGGTTCCCCGGCCGCTCGACGCCGGGGCGATGAACGCGGCGGCGCGGCGGCTCGTCGGGCGGCATGATTTCACGAGCTTTCGGGCCGCCGAGTGCCAGGCGAAGTCGCCGCTCAAGACCCTGGATGCCCTCGACGTCGCGCGCGCCGGCGAAACGATCACGATCACCGCCCGGGCGCGCTCGTTCCTGCATCGCCAGGTTCGCAACATGGTGGGGACGCTCAAGCTCGTGGGCGAGGGGCGGTGGACGGCCGAGGATGTCGCCGCCGCGCTCGAGGCGCGCGACCGCGCCGCCGCCGGCCCGACCGCGCCGGCGGAGGGGCTCTATCTCGTCTCGGTCAGCTACTGAAGGGGAAGCGGTCGAGGGCGGGCGTTCGCGCCGTGTCGTCTGCCGCCAGAATGAACGCGCGGACCACGCGCTGCTCGGGCGGCACGTCGATCAACCCGCCGATGATGGCGAGCCATAGCCCGGCGCCCGCGAGCATCAGCGCCGTCAACACCAGCGAAGGCTTGAGCCGAAGGGGCACCCTGGGTCCTCCTTGGTTGCGGCCGCCGTCGCGCGCCCGGGACCGGGAGGTCCGCGCGGCGCGGGCGGGGCCTTGTCATCGATCCTGCCTGCGCAAGACGTGATGCAAGACCGGTGCCAGGAGGAAAAATGCTTGTTTTTCAGAGGGTTGGGATTTGCCGTTCGAGCGCGCGCGCGGGAACTGTAAAATCCGCCGACACCCGTTCTGCCCGACGATCCGCCGGTATTCAAAAATACAAATTAAAACAATAAGATAGAATCTATTTCCGAGCGATCTGGTTAATGCGGCGGAAGGTCCCATTCGGCTGGTTAACCACGGCCCGGGCCGCGATTTTCCCGCTCCGGCGCGCGCGGCGCGCGGAAGGCCGCGCGCGTCGGGCTTTCGCTCCGCCGAGACGCGGGATCGGCGACTGTAAAGAAAGCCGACGATTTAACCATGCCCCGCGTTAACCCTGGCGCCCGCCGGCGCTGGGCGACATCAGATCAGCGCCATAGCGCCCAGGTGGATGAAATCGACGATCAGGATCTGGAGGATGACCACGCCGACCGCCGTCAGCCCGCTGGTGTCGAGCGCGAGGCGGGTCACGAACCACTGATAGATCAGCACGTAAAGGGTCGTGGCCAGGGTAATGAAGGGGCCGATGACCCCGGCGAGCCCGCCCCATTCGTCGATCGCGCCGGCGAAGGCGACCAGCGCCGATTGGGGCACGCTGATCCAATTCCCGGCGACGATCAGCGGCACGTAGCCCTTGGTGAGGCCGAGGAGGCGGGTGATGAAGATCGCCGCGAGCGGAAAGGCGATCCATTCGGCGGCGTAGGCGAGCGCGAGCACGAGCGTCGCCCAGCCGCCGTCGACCGGGGTCTCGCGTCTCGCGAGATCGAGCGCCACGAGGATCAGAAAGGCGGGCGCGGCCAGCGCCGCGGCGAAGAACGAGCGCCAGAAGCCAGCGATCGTGAGGTCGAACCAGGCGAAGCCCCGCGCGTCGAATCGCAACAGCCGCCAGGCGCCGTAGAGCGCCGCGGCGACCTCGCGCTTGCTCGGCATCAGGCGTCGAAATAAGCGTCGAGCACGGCCCGGTAGATTCGGGTCAGGGCCTCGAGGTCGGCGAGCGCGACGCGCTCGTCGATCTTGTGCATGCTCGGTCCCGGAAGGCCGAATTCGACCACCGGACAATGATCCTTGATGAAGCGCGCGTCCGACGTGCCGCCGGTGGTGCTGAGCTCGGGCCGCAGGCCGGTGACGCCCTCGACCGCGTCGGCGACCAGATCGCTCAGCGGTCCCGGCGGGGTGAGGAAGCATTCGCCGCCGATCTCGATGTCGAGCGCATGCGCCCCGGCCTGGGCGGCGCAGGTCTCGCGCAACCAGCGGGCGAGGCTCTCGCCGGTATGGCGGTCGTTGAAGCGGATGTTGAAGATCGCCCGCGCCGTCGCCGGAATCACGTTGGCCGCCGGGTTGCCGACGTCAACGCTCGTGATTTCGAGGTTCGAGGGCTCGAAATGCTCGGTTCCGTCGTCGAGCCGCGTATCCGCCAGCGCCGCGAGCGCGCGCACCATTCGCGGGATCGGGTTGTCGGCGCGCTGGGGATAGGCGACATGGCCCTGGCTGCCCTCGACCGCGAGGCGGCCGGTGATCGTGCCGCGCCGGCCGATCTTGATGGTATCGCCGAGCGTCTCGCGGCTGGTCGGCTCGCCCACCAGGCAGGCGTCGATCCGCTCGCCGCGCGCGGCCATCCAGTCGAGAACCTTGCGCGTGCCGTTGACCGCCGGGCCTTCCTCGTCGCCGGTGATGAGCAGGGCGATCGAGCCGCGGGGCGGCCCTCCCTTGTCGGCGAGATGGCGCGCGGCGGCGGCGGCGAAGGCGGCGACCGCGCCCTTCATGTCGACCGCGCCGCGCCCGAAAAGGGTGCCGTCGGCGACCGTGGCGGCGAAGGGATCGACGCTCCAGGCCGCGCGCTCGCCCGGCGGCACCACGTCGGTATGGCCGGCGAAGCAGAACACCGGGGGGGACGCGCCGACGCGGGCGTAAAGGTTCTCGACCCGCTCCGCGCCCTCGCCGAAGGCCAGGCGGTGGCAGGCGAAGCCGAGAGGCGCGAGCGCCCCTTCGAGCACGCCGAGCGCGCCGGCGTCCTCGGGCGTGACGCTCGCGCGGCGAATCAGCGCCGCCGCGAGCGCGATCGGATCGATCGCGGCGCTCATTCGCGCAACAGCTCGTTGATCGATGTCTTGGCCCGGGTGCGCGCGTCCACGCGCTTGACGATCACCGCGCAGGAAAGCGCCGGCTCGCCCGCGCGCCGGGGCGGCAGGGTGCCCGGCACCACCACCGAATACGCCGGCACCCGGCCCTGGAACACCTCGCCCGTGGCGCGGTCGACGATCTTGGTCGAGGCGCCGATGAACACGCCCATCGACAGCACCGAGCCGGTCTCGACGATCACGCCCTCGGCGACCTCGCTGCGCGCGCCGATGAAGCAGTCGTCCTCGATGATCACGGGCTGGGCCTGCAAGGGCTCGAGCACCCCGGCGATGCCCGCGCCGCCCGAGATATGGCAGTTGCGGCCGACCTGGGCGCAGCTCCCCACCGTCGCCCAGGTGTCGATCATGGTGCCGCTTTCGACCCGCGCGCCGACGTTGACGAAGCAGGGCATGAGCACGACGCCCGGCGCGATATGAGCCGAATGGCGGACGACGCAGCCCGGCACCGCGCGGAAGCCCGCCTGGCGGAAGCGCGCCGCGTCCCAGCCCGCGAACTTGGACGGCACCTTGTCGAACCAGACGCTGCGCTCGCCCGGGCCGCCGGGAATGATCGTCATGTCGTTGAGCCGGAACGAGAGCAGCACCGCCTTCTTGGCCCAGTCGTTGACCCGCCAGCCGTCGTCCGTGGGCTCGGCGACGCGCAGCGCGCCCGCGTCCAGCCGGTCGAGCACGATCTCGACCGCCGCGCGGATCGGCCCCTCGGTCGATGGATCGAGGGCGTCGCGGCCCTCCCAGGCGTCGTCGATGATGGAATGCAACTCGGCGTCGGTCATGCCTATCCTCTCCCCCGGCCCTCTCCCCCGGATCGAATGCGCGTTCAGCCTAGCCGGGGGCGCGGGGGTGTCAACCGCCGTCGGCGTCGAGGCCGACGAGGTCGGAGAGCCAGTCGGCGAGGTCGTCGATCACCAGATCGACATGATCGCTCGCGTCGCCCTCGCCGCTCCAGCCGATGCCGGTGCGCACCCAGATCGTCGCCATGCCGAGATCGGCGGAGGGGACGAGGTTGCGGGCGATATCCTCGACCATGGCGGCAGAGCGGGGCTTGATCCCATGGGCCGCGACCAGGGCCTCGTAGCCCGAGCGGTGCGGCTTGGGGACGTAGTCGGCGGCGGCGATATCGAAGATTCCCTCGATATGGCGCGCCACGCCGAGGCGCGCGATCACCCGCTCGGCATGCGCGCTCGAGCCGTTGGTGAACACGAGCTTGCGCCCGGCGAGGCGAGCGAGCGCGGCGTCGAGCCTCGGGTTCGGCGGCACCCGATCGACGTCGATGTCGTGGACGTAGGTGAGGAAATCATCGGGATCGATCCCGTGGTTTACCATGAGCCCGCGAAGGGTGCTGCCGAAGCGGTGGAAATAGTCCTTTTGGACCCGCCGCGCGCCGTTCGCATCGAGATCGAGCGCCTCGGCGACGAAGGTCCCGATCCGCCGCTCGACCAGGTCGAACAGGTTGTAACGCGCCGAATACAGCGTGTTGTCGAGGTCGAAGATCCAGGTCTCGACCCGCTCGAAGGACTGTCGGTTCGGGTTCACGGCTCGATTCGTTCCAAGGCTTGCGGCGTCACGCCGGGCGACGGCGGCGGCGGGATCGCCAAGCGCAAGTGTTTCTTAAGCAAATTCACCGAGCATTACCAGGATTCCGCGTCGATCTCCGTCGGTCCTTGCCGGCAAGGGGGAGATCCGGGGGGTCGCTGGAGCAAGAAGATCATGCGCCGCGCGCCGCGGCCGGTGGAGGGCCGGAACCTTCGGTGACCAAATCCGTCGAAGCCAAGCAGATGGGGATCGAGCGCGACCGGTTCGTCGCGCTCGCCTTCGCCGCCGCCGACGTGCTGGTCGAGCTCGATGGCGATCTCCGCGTCCGCTACGTCGCCGGCGCGACCCAGGCGCTGCTCGGCCGCGAGGCCGAGACCCTGGTCGGCACGCCGCTTTTCGACCTGATTGTCGAGGACGATCACGCGCGCCTGCGCGCGGCGCTGGTTTCGGTGCCGTCGGGCGCGCGCATGCGCCCGGTCGCCGTGCGGCTCGCAAACCGGCGCGCGCCGCCCATGCTCGCCGCCGGCTATCGCGTCGCCGACGGGGACGAGGCCTATTACCTGGCGCTGAGCGTCGAGACCCCGGCGCTCAAGCCCGCGCCGCCGCCCGAGCCCGGCCGCGACGGCGAGACCGGTCTGTTCGACAAGGACAGCTTCGGCGAGCTGGTCGGACGGCGGATCGAGGCGGCCAAGGCCGAGGGCGAGCATTATGATCTCACGCTGATCGACCTGCGCAATTTCGGCAATCTTCTCGAACATGTCGACGCCGGCGTCGCGCGCTCGTTCATCGCCCATGTCGGCGATACCCTGCGGGCGAGCTCGGTCGATGGCGACAGCGCCGGGCGTTTCGACGACGAGACCTATGGCGTTCTTCACGGCGACGCCTTCAACGTCGACGAGCTCAAGGCCCATCTCGCCGAAATGACGCGCCGGCTCGACCCCGCCGGCAAGGGGATCGAGGTGCGCGCCGCGACCGTGGACGCGGAGAAGGCCGGCGCCACGCCCGAGGACACCGCCAAGGCGGTCGTCTACACGATCAATCGCTTTACCAAGGAGCAGGGCGAAGACTTCACGATCGCGAGCCTTTCCGACGGTTGTAGCTCGATGGTTCAAGACACCATCGAGCAGATTTCCGAGTTCAAGAACATCATTCATGGCGGCGCCTTCAAGGTCGCCTTGCAGCCGATCGTCGATCTCGCCGACAGCAAGGTTCACCACTACGAGGCGCTCGCCCGGTTCGACGCGGCGGGGGTCGCCTCGCCCTATGCGCTGATCACCTTCGCCGAGGAAGTGGGCGTGATCTCGGAATTCGACCTCGCGATGACCAAGCGCGTGATCGAACTGATGGGCAAGACCCGGAGCGGGGGCGGCGATCCCACCTTCGCGGTCAATCTGTCGGGCCGCTCGCTCGGCAACCAGGTGTTCGTCGAATCGCTCCTGCGGCTGCTCAAGGACAGCGCGGTGGCGCGCGACCGGCTCTGGTTCGAAGTCACCGAATCGGCGCATATCGAGGACCTCGAGTCCACCAACCGCCTGATCCAGAACCTGCGGCGCGCCGGCCACCGGGTCTGTCTCGACGACTTCGGCGCCGGGGCGGCGGCCTTCCAGTACCTGCGCGCGTTCGACATCGATCTCGTCAAGATCGACGGCTCCTACGTGCGCGAGGCGTTGACCGCGCCCAACAGCAAGGCGTTTCTCAAGTCCATGGCCGGGCTGTGCGTCGATCTCGACATCGGCGTCGTCGCCGAGATGATCGAGGACCGCGAGACCGTCGCCTTTCTGCGCGACTGTGGAATTCGCTTCGGCCAGGGCTACCTGTTTGGCAAGCCCGCGCTCGCCTCGGGCCTCACCGCCGGGAAGCCGGGGCTCATCGTTCGGCCCGACGGCACGCCCGCGACGAAGCCCCGGCGCAAGGTGGGATAGGGGAATGACGACCCGACACGGCAGGGCGGCGTCCTTGCGGGGAAACCGACCATGACGCGGGTTCGCCACTTCAAGAAAATCGATATCCTGCCGCCGGAAGGTTTGACCGCCCCCCGGGCCGCTCCCCGGGCCGCGCCGCCGGGCGGCATGCTTCAGATCGCGACCGAGACGATCTATGACCGGTTCGAGGGGCTCGCCCTGGTGCTCGACGGCGGGGGGCGGATGCTGGGCGCCAGCACGTCCGCGCGCCCGCTGGCCACGGCGCTCGAACGCGAGGGGTGGATCGAGAACCTGGCCGCCGCGACCCTCGCCCTCGGCCCGCGGTGCGAGCGCGTGACGCTCGCCGACGGCCGGGTGTTCGATCTCACGCTCTTTCCCCTGGTGGGCGAGGGCGTTCTGGCGGTCGCGCGCGACCTCACCTTCGACCGCAATCTTCACGAGGAGCTCGTCGAATCGCGCGGTCGTTACAAGGATATCGTGGCCTGTTCGAGCGATTTCGCCTGGGAGACCGGCGCCGACGGCGGCTTTGTCTTCGTCTCGCCGCGCGGCGCGCTCGGCTATACCGCGACCGAGCTGGTCGGCCGCCACCCGCGCGAGCTGCTCGCCGAGCGCCAGGACCCGGCCGCGCCCTTGCCCTTCGCGAGCACCCAACCGCTCGACGGCGCGATCACCTGGATGCGCCGGGCCGACGGCGCCGCCGCCTGCCTCTCGATCGCCTGCATTCCGCGTTTCGACGGCGAGGGGCACTGGCTGGGCGCGCGCGGCGTTTGCCGCGACGTCACCGAGGCCCGCGCCCGCGACGAGGCGCTCGCCCGCGCCCGCGCCCGCGAGCGCCTGGTCGTGCGCCTGGTCAACGGCATCCGCGAGGAGGTCGAACCCGAGCGCCTTCTCGGGCGCGCGGCCGATGCGGCCGGCGTGGCGCTCGAGGTCGATTTCTGCTGGATCTTCCGGATCGGCGACGACGGCGGATTCTATCGCGCGGCGAGTTACGGCCTGACCGACGAGGACGGCCCGATCGGGTTCCTCGCCGCCGATCTCGCTACGCTCGCGCGGGCCGAGGGGCCGGTCGAGATGCCGGTCGAGGGGTTCCACGTCCTGGCCGCGATCACCCGCCACCACGGCGCCCGGAACGGCGCGGTTTGCGTCGGACGCGCGCGGGGCCGCGCGGGCTGGGGCGAGGACGAGGAGACGCTTCTCGCCGCGGTCGCCGAGCATCTCGGCATCGCCATCGAACAGATCGCCAACCACGAGGGGCTCAAGCGCCTGTCGCGCACCGACGAGCTCACCGGCCTCTACAACCGGCGCGCCTTCCACGACGAGCTCGCCAACCGCTACCAGATGGCGCGGCGCTCGGGCCGCAAGTCGGCGATCCTTTACGTCGATCTCGACAACTTCAAGGCCGTCAACGACGTCCACGGCCACAAGCAGGGCGACGCGGTACTCAAGGGCTGGGCGGCGGCGCTGGCGCGTTATTCGCGCGCCGGCGACGTCATCGCGCGGCTCGGCGGCGACGAGTTCGCGGTCTGGCTCGAGGATACCGACGAGACCGGCGCGCGGGCCAAGGCGCGCAGCCTGCTCGACGCCGCCCGGGGGCTCGAACGCTATTCGGGCGACCCCGAGCGACCGCTCGGCGCCTCGATCGGGATCGCGGTTCTCGATCCCGGCGCGGGCGAGGCCCTCGACGGCCTGATCGCGCGCGCCGACGCCGCGATGTACGCCGCCAAGCATGGCGGCAAGGGTCGGATCGCGGTCGCGCCGCCGGCGCCAAGGGGCGATGGCAAGGACGACGGTAGGAAGGGAGCGCCATGAGTGGCCTGTTGAAGCGGGTGCTGCGCCGCGACGGCGACGGCGAGAACGCGGACATCGTCTACGAATCGGCCAAGGAGCTCGCGTGCCACGAGGACGTCGAGGTGCGCGCCGCCCTCGCCGCGCGCGAGGACGTGCGGCCCGAGATCCTCTATTTCCTTGCCGAGGACGAATCGCCCGCCGTGCGCCGGGTGATCGCCGCCAACGCCTCGACTCCGCGCCAGGCCGACCGACTGCTCGCCGAGGACGTCGACGACGAGGTGCGCCGCGACCTCGCCTACAAGATCGGACGGCTGGTGCCCCAGCTCAGCGCCGAGCAGAAGGACCAGCTCCGCGAAGTCACCTTCGAGATCCTGGCGATCCTCGCGAGCGACCAGCTTCCCCAGGTGCGCCAGATCATCGCCGAGGAGATCAAGCACTGCGCGCAGGTGCCGAGGCACGTCATCGGCACGCTCGCGCGCGACGTCGAACTGATCGTCTCGGCGCCGGTGCTCGAATACTCGCCGCTGTTGAGCGACGAGGACTTGCTGGAAATCATCGCGAGCCCGCAGGTTCAGGGCGTGATCGAGGCGATCTCGCGGCGCGCGGTCGTAAGCTCGGCGGTTTCCGACGCAGTCGCCGCGAGCGGCGACGTCGAGGCGATCGCGGCGCTGCTCGCCAATCCGAGCGCCCAGATCCGCGAGGAAACCCTCGACAGCCTGATCGACGAGGCCCCCGAGCGGCCCGAGTGGCACCCGCCGCTGGTGCGGCGGCCCGATCTTTCGGTGCGCGCCGTGCGCCGCATCGCGAGCTTCGTCGCGCTCGCGCTGTTGCGGGTCCTCGAGGAGCGGCACGATCTTCCCGCCGAGGCCGCCGACGAGGTGCGCCGCGCGGTGGTGCGTCGCATCCAGGAGACGGGGGTCGACGGCGACATGGACGCCGCGCTCGACGCCGCGCGCGCCTTCGAGGACGGGACCCTCGACGAGGAGGCCGTGGGCGAGGCGATCGGCCGGGGCGACCGAGACTATCTCGCCAAGGCGCTGGCGCTCAAGGCCGATCTCGATGAGCCGGTGGTCCGCAAGGTGCTCGAATCGCAAAGCGCCAAGGCGGTCACGGCGCTCGCCTGGGCGGCGGGGCTCGGTATGCGGACCGCGATCTAGATCCAGCTCCGGGTCGCCAAGATTCCGCCCAAGTCGGTGCTCAACGCCAAGAACGGCGTCGACTACCCCCTGACCGAGGAAGAGCTGCGCTGGCACGTCAAGCTGTTCGGAAGCTGACGAGGGTTGGCCCGCCGGAACTTCGGCGCGGCGGCCTCAGGCGGTCGTGACCATGGTGCCGGTGCCGTTCTCGGTGAAGATTTCGAGAAGCAGCGTGTGCGGCACGCGCCCGTCCAGGATATGGGCGGCGGCGACGCCGGCCTCGACCGCGTCGAGGCAGGTTTCGACCTTGGGAATCATGCCGCCGGTGACCGTCTCGTCGGCGATCAGCGCGCGCCCCTGCGAGACCGTCATGCGCGAGACCAGTTCCGCGTCCTTGTCGAACACGCCGGCGATATCGGTCAGCATCACGAGCTTCGCCGCGCCGAGCGCCCGGGCGATGGCGCCGGCCACGGTGTCGGCGTTGATGTTGTAGGTCTCGCCCTCGGGACCGACGCCGATCGGCGCGATCACCGGGATCACGTCGGAGCGCGCGAACATGTCGATCAGGCCGGCGTGGATATGGGTCGGCTCGCCGACGAAGCCGAGGTCGAGAATGCGCTCGATGTTGGAATCGGGATCGCGCCGCGCGCGGGTCAGCTTGCGCGCCTCGATCAGCGGGCCGTCCTTGCCCGAGATGCCCACCGCATGGCCGCCGGCGGCGTTGATCGAGGTGACGATCTCCTTGTTGATGCGGCCCGCGAGCACCATCTCGACGATCTCGACCGTGTCGGCGTCGGTCACTCGAAGGCCGTCGACGAACGAGCTCTTGACATTCAGGCGTTCGAGCATCCGGGCGATCTGCGGTCCGCCGCCGTGGACCACGACCGGGTTGATGCCGACCTGCTTGATGAGCACGATGTCGCGCGCGAAGCTTTTCGCGAGCCGCGCGTCGCCCATGGCGTGGCCACCGTATTTGACGACGAAGGTCCGGCCCGAGAAGCGGCGCAGATAGGGCAGCGCCTCGGCGATGGTTTCCGCCGTCCGCAGCCAGCGCCGGATCTCGCGCGTATGCCGTTCGCCCGTCATGGCGCGAACTCTAACCTATTTTCCGAAACCGCGAAATCGCGCGGGGGAGCGGCCGGTTCATTTGAAAAAAACACCTAATCCGCCGCCAACGCGGCCAGCGTCGCGCGCAGATCGGCGATGCCGCTTCCGGCATGGGCGCTGCTGCGCGCGATCTCGGGATGGGCGGCCGCGTGGCGCTTGAGCTCGGCGGCGAGAGCTTCGCTCAGCGCCTCGAGCGCCCCGGGCTTGGTCT
>Ga0114931_10001583_pt1 | contig 29068 bp, 24 predicted proteins | sample 2SBtaG_FD_89579 | JGI IMG/M metagenome (GOLD analysis project Ga0114931, IMG submission 89579) | Deep subsurface microbial communities from Kolumbo volcano to uncover new lineages of life (NeLLi) - 2SBTROV14_V59a metaG | ecosystem: Environmental > Aquatic > Marine > Volcanic | place: Kolumbo... | reverse complement strand
GCCCGCACAACACCTCGACCCGGCTGCCCGGCGGCAGTCGCGGCCTTGCCGGCATCGGCTGTCATTACATGGTGACCTGGATGGACCGCAGCACGCCGCTGGTCAGCCAGATGGGCGGCGAGGGGGCGGCGTGGATCGGCCAGGCCCCGTTTACCACCGAGCGTCATGTTTTCGCCAATCTGGGCGATGGCACCTATGGCCACTCCGGCCTGCTGGCGATCCGCGCCGCGGTGGCCGCCGGGGTCACCATCACCTATAAAATCCTGTTCAATGACGCGGTGGCGATGACCGGCGGCCAGCCCTTCGATGGCCCGCTGAGCGTGCCGCAAATCTCGCGCCAGCTTGCCGCCGAGGGCATCGAGCGCATTGTCGTGGTCAGCGACCAGCCGGAAAAATATCAGGTGGAATGTGGGCTGGCGCCGGGGGTGACGGTCGAGCATCGCGACCGGCTCGACCGGGTGCAACGGGACTTGCGCGAGACCTCGGGGGTGAGCGTGATCATCTATGATCAGACCTGCGCGGCGGAAAAGCGCCGGCGGCGCAAGCGCGGGCTTTATCCCGACCCGGCGCGCCGGTTGTTCATCAACGAGTGGGTATGTGAAGGCTGCGGCGACTGCAGCGAAAAATCCAACTGTGTCTCGGTTGAGCCGCTGGAGACCGAGTTTGGCCGCAAGCGGGTGATTAACCAGTCGAGCTGCAACAAGGATTTCTCCTGCGTCAAGGGGTTCTGCCCCAGTTTTGTCTCGGTGATCGGCGGCAGCCTGCGCAAGACATCGGTGCTTGCTGCCGATTTCCCCGCGCTGCCCGCCCCGGAACTGCCGGCGCTGGACCGCCCGTTCAATATTGCCATTACCGGCATTGGCGGCACCGGGGTGGTGACCATTGGCGCTTTGCTGGGCATGGCGGCCCATATCGAGGGGCGCGGGGCGACGGTGCTCGACATGATCGGCCTGGCGCAAAAGGGCGGCGCGGTGCTGTCCTTTGTGCGTATCGCCCGCTCGCCGGATGACATTCACGCCCCGCGGGTCGCCGCCGGGGCCGCCGACACCCTCTTGGCGTGCGATCTGGTGGTCGCCGCCGGTCCCGACGCCCTGGCCAAGGTCAGCCGGCGCGCCACCCGGGCGGTGGTCAACGCCGACATCGCGCCGACCGCCGATTTCATCCGCGACAAGGACATCATCTATGACGCCGAGGCGCTGGCCGGCATCGTGCGCGACAACACCGGCGCGCTCAACACGGTGCCGGCGACCCGCCTGGCCACTGCCCTGCTGGGCGATGCCATCGCCGCCAATATTTTCATGCTTGGCTATGCCTGGCAGAACGGTCTGCTTCCGCTCGGCGCGCCGGCGATCGAGGCGGCGATCGAGCTTAACGGGGTGGCGGTCCGGGCCAACAAGCGCGCCTTTGCCTGGGGGCGCCGCGCGGCGGTCGATTATGATGCGGTGGCGGCGCTGGCCGGGCTCGATGAGGCGCCGCAAGCCCCGGCAAGCCTGGCGGAGCGGATCGCCCTGCGGGCCGGTGAGCTGACCGCCTATCAGGACGCCGGCCTGGCCCGGCGCTATCGCGACCGGCTGGCCCGGGTGCGTACGCGCGAGCATGAGGTTATGCCGGGCGAGGACCGGCTGCAACAGGCGGTCGCCCTGAATTACTTCAAGCTCTTGGCCTACAAGGATGAATATGAGGTCGCCCGGCTTTACGCCGATGGCCGCTTTGCTGAAAAATTACGCGCGCAGTTCGAGGGCGATTTTACCCTGCGCTATCACATGGCGCCGCCCCTGTGGGCCAAAACCGACCCGGCCAGCGGCGCGCCGCTCAAGCGCACTTTCGGCCCGTCGATGGGCCTTGCCCTGCGGTTACTGGCCCGCCTTAAGGGTTTGCGTGGCACCTGGCTCGACCCCTTCGATCATGCCGCCGAGCGCCGGCTGATCGCTCATTATGAACAAATTCTCGACCGCCTGCTGGCCGGCCTGAATGCGGATAATTACGCCCTGGCGGTGGAAATCGCCAATCTGCCGGCGCAAATTCGCGGCTACGGTCCGGTGCGCGAGAAATCGCAACGCGCCGTCCTGGCCCGCGAGGCGGAATTATTGCGCGACTTTGAAAGCCCGTGCTCGGCCGTCATGAGTACGGCGGCATAGTAAAAAGGAGGATCATCATGTCGGTTTTCGAGGCCCCGGACTTCGCCGAACACGATATTGTCCAGTTCTGCCGCGACGCCCGCTCGGACCTGTCGGCGATCATTGCGGTGCATGACCGGGCGCTGGGCCCGGGGGCTGGCGGGTGCCGCATGTGGCCCTATCCCTCCGGTGCCGCAGCCTTGCGCGATGTTTTGCGCCTGTCGCGCGGCATGAGTTATAAAAACGCCATGGCCGGGCTGCCGCTGGGCGGCGGCAAATCGGTGATTATCGGCGATCCGGCAACCGACAAGACGCCGGCGCTGTTCCGCGCGCTGGGGCGGTTTATCGACGGGCTGGGCGGGGCCTATATCGGGGCTGAAGATGTTGGCGTCACCCCCGAGGACATGGCCCAGGTCGCCAGCCAGACCAGCTATGTCGCCGGGCTGAACAAGGGCGCGCACGCCAGCGGCGATCCGTCGCCGCTGACCGCTTACGGGGTGTTTCGCGGCATCGAGGCGGCGGCCGCGCACAGGCTGGGCCGGAACGATCTGGAAGGCCTGAGGGTGGCCGTTCAGGGGGTGGGGCATGTTGGCTATTATCTGTGCCAAAAGCTCGCCGAGGCCGGGGCCGAGCTGGTGGTTGCCGACGTTGATGCGGCGGCGCTGGCCCGGGTGCGCGATGAATTTTCCGCCCAACTTGTTGCGCCGCAGGATATCCTGGCCGCTCCGGTCGACGTGCTGGCACCTTGCGCCATGGGCGCGGTGCTGGATGAGCAGACCATTGCGCGCCTTCAGGCAGTAATTGTTTCCGGCTCGGCCAACAACCAGCTCGCCGCGCCGCGCCACGGCGCCGCCTTGCGGGCGCGCGGCATTTTATACGCGCCTGATTACGTAATCAATGCCGGCGGCATCATCAATGCGGCCGATGAAATGCTTGGCCGGTCCTATGACCGGGGCAAGGTTCTGGTGCAGGTTTCGGCGATTTACGATACCTTGCGGGACGTGTTCGAGCGCGCCGAGGCCGAGCAAAGGCCGACCAATATGGTTGCCGATGCAATGGCGCGCCAGCGCCTGGCCGAGGCGCAGCGCAGAAAGTATGGTACGCCGGCCCGTTTTCCCAAGGTCGCTTAACGTCGTCGGGGTTTGGCGCGCCGGGTGGCGGTGGCGGCAAGCGGGTCGTCGGGCCAGAAGTGTTTGGGATAGCGGCCCTTCATGTCGGCCTTGACCGCCTTATAGGCGCCGGACCAGAAACCGGCAAGGTCGCCGGTGATCTGCACCACCCGGCGGGCGGGCGAGAGCAGATGCAGCGTCAGCGCCACCTGGCCGCCGGCGATGCGCGGGGTGTCGCCGGCCCCGAACATTTCTTGCAGGCGCACCGCCAGCACCGGCGGGTCGGCGCTATAGTCGATGGCGATGCGCGATCCCGAGGGCACGGTGACATGGCTGGGGGCGAGGCGGTCCATGGCGCGGGCCTGCTGGTGGGTCAGCATTGCCCCCAGCGCGCCGGTCAGATCGAGATTTTTCAGATCGGTCCGGCGGGTCATGCCGAGGCAGAACGGGCCCAGCCAGTGCTCCAGCCCGTCCAGCAAGGCCGCATCATCAACCGCCGGCCAGCCGGCGTCGGGCTCGAGCCGGCCAAGAAACGCGAGCCGCGCCCGCCAGGCCTCAAGCGGCCGGGTCCAGGGCAGGGCGTCCAGGCCCATTTGCCGCACCCCGGCGAGAAAGGCATCCATAACCGCTTGCGGGTCGGGATTGGTCAGCCGGGCATCTTCCAGCACCAGCGCGCCGAGGCGGCGCTGGCGGCGGGCGCTGACCGCCTCGGCGCGCGGATCCCACATGACGGTTTCGCTGTGGTGGAATTCGGCGCTGAAATGGTCTTCCAGCTCGGCGCGGCTCAGCGGCGCGGCGAGAAACACCCGCGCCTCGCGCGCCGCGCCATCGAGACTGGCGGCGACAAGAAACGCCTCGCCGGCCAGCGGATCGTGGGCGTCGACCAGAGCGCCGCGCCCGCCTGCCAGTTTGAACCGGCCCGGCGGGCCGCGACGGCCGGCAATACGGTCGGGGTAAGCAAAGGCGAGCAGCAGGCCGCTGTGCTCGATGCCGCCCTGCGGCCTATCTTGCCGAACACCGAGGCGCTTGCGCCAGCGGGCGGCGCTGCGCCGGGCGGTTTTCATCTCGCCGGCATAAAGCGCCTCAAGACGCAGGCGTATGTCGCAGTCGCGGGTCTTCAGGCCGTCGCGCTCGCTGAGCAGTGCCGCCAGATCGCAGGCCATCCCGGCCAGCCCGATGGCGCGCGCCCTGAGCACCATGTGGGCGAGCCGGGGATGCATCGCCAGCGCGGCCATCGCCGTGCCGTGACGGGTGATTGCGTCATTTTCGTCTAGCGCTCCGAGCCGGCGCAAAAGATCACGCGCCTGGGCGAGATGGGCGGCCGGCGGCGGAGTGAGCCAGGCCAGCGCGGCGGCATCGCGGGTTCCCCAGCGCGCCAGCTCCAAGGCCAGCGGCGCGAGATCGGCCTGGCTGATTTCCGGGGCGCTGAACGGCTTGAGCGCGCCGTTTTCGGCCGCGGGCCACAGCCGGTAACACACCCCCGGGCCCAGCCGCCCGGCGCGCCCGCGTCGCTGGTCGGCCGAGGCCCGCGACACCCGCAAGGTCTCCAGCCGGCTCATGCCGCTGTTGGGATCAAAGCGCGGGGTGCGCATCAGGCCGGCATCGATCACCACCCGTACCCCCTCGATGGTCAGGCTGGTTTCGGCCACCACGGTGGCCAGCACCAGCTTGCGTTTGCCGGGCGGGGCGGGGGCCAGGGCGCGGTCCTGCGCGGCGTGGCTCAAGTCGCCATAAAGCGGGACGATCATCACCGCCGGGCTCGGCTGGCGCGCGGCCAGCGCCGCGGCGGCGCGGCGGATCTCTCCCACCCCGGGCAGAAACACCAGAATATCGCCCTCCTGTTCGGCCAGCGCGCGGGCGGCGGTGCGGGCGATTGTCGCCTCCAGTCGCTCACCGGGGCGCAGCGGGTCGTGGATGGTGGTCACGGTGAAGGCGCGGCCCTGGCTGGTGAGCAGCGGCGCATCGCCGAGCAGGCGCGCCACCGGCTGGCCATCGAGGGTGGCCGACATGACGATCAGGCGCAAATCCGGGCGCAGCGCGGCGCGGGCCTCCAGACACAGCGCCAGGCCAAGGTCGGCGTCAAGACTGCGTTCATGGAACTCGTCGAAGATCACCGCCCCCACCCCGTCCAGCGCCGGGTCGGCCTGGATCATGCGCACCAGCACCCCTTCAGTGACCACCAGCAGCCGGGTGTCGGGGCCGGCGCGGCTGTCGAGCTTCATGCGATAACCCACGGTCTGGCCGAGCGCGTCGCCGGCAAGGCTGGCCAGTCGGCGGGCGGCAGTGCGGGCGGCCAGCCGGCGCGGCTCGAGCATGATCACCCGCCGGCCAGCCAACCAGGGCTCATCGAGCAGGGCGAGCGGGGCTAGGGTGGTCTTGCCCGCCCCGGGTGGAGCCTGAAGCACCAGCCCGGTATGCGTGCGCAGCCGGGCGCACATCTCGGGCAGCAGCGGGGTGATGGGCAGGGACGGCAAGGATGTCATGGCAGGCTTGTTATGTCCGATATTGAGCGGTGGGGCAATCGCGCGTAGATTTGGGCGCATGATCGAGATCACCCCCCATATCATGCTTGATGAGCGCGAAATCGAGGAACAGTTCATCCGCGCCTCGGGCCCCGGCGGGCAGAACGTCAACAAGGTCGCCACCGCGGTGCAATTGCGTTTTAATGTTGCCGCCAGCCCCTCCCTGCCGGCTGAGGTGCGCGCCCGGCTGTGCAGGCTGGCCGGCCGGCGGCTGACCGCTGACGGGGTGCTGGTGATCACCGCGCGCCGCTTTCGCACCCAGGAGCGCAACCGGCGCGATGCGCTCGACCGGCTGGTCGCCCTGATTCGCAAGGCCTGTCAGCCGCGCAAGACCCGCCGCCCCACCCGGCCCGGCATGGCGGCGCGCCGCCGCCGGCTCGACGCCAAGCGCCGGCGGGCGACGATCAAACAGACTCGCGGCGCGGTGCGCGACCGGGAGGTGTGAGCGCCAGCTCACTTTGAGCCAGTCGCGCCTTGAGATGATCGGCGAGGCGCAACGCCAAGGCGACGATGGTCAGAGTCGGCGGGGCCCAGCCGCCGGTGGGAAACACCGAGCTGCCGGCAATATAAAGATTGTCGTTTTCATGGACCCGGCCATCGCCGTTGACAACGCCCTGTTTTGGGTTCTCGGCCATGCGGGTGGTGCCCATGTGATGATTGCCGCCGACCAGATCATCCGGCCAGGCGGCGCCGTCCGCTAGCCAGTCGGCCAGCCGGATGCGGCCCAGGCCCAGCCGGCCGAACTCCTCGCCCAGGGTGCGGGTGAGCACCGCGATGGAGCGCTTATCGATGTCACTCAACCGCCAGTCCAGGGCGATGCGGTTAAGCCCCAGGGCGTCACGCTCGCCGCTCAGGGTGACGCGGCTTTGCCGGTTGGGGGCCTGTTCGCCGCGGGCGCGGAAATAGAGCACACCCGGCGAGGCGATCGGCGCCTTGCCCTCGACCTGGCGGCGATAGAGGCCGGCGGCAATCACATCCAGGTCCTTGAGCACCCGCCAGATCTTGCTGCCCCAGTCGTGAATTTCACGGCCCTTGCGATGGGCGTTTCTGATCTCCAGCAGGGCGGCTGCCCCTGAGCCGGGCTCGGGGGCGTAATAAAGCGCCAGTGAGCTGTTCAAAATGGCCTGGTCGCGTTGCAGCGCCGCGCCGGGATGAAAGGCGGCCCAATAGGGCGCGCTGTCTGGTGGGAAATGCTTGCGGTAGATATCGAGCAGCCGGTAGGGGTCGAGCGCCACGATGTCGCCGGCCCGGCCCTTGGGATGCTCCATGAAAAAGCGGCCCACCAGATCATGCCGGTTGCCCACCCCGGCGGGCTCGACATTGTTGGAGACCAGCAGCAGCCGGGGGTTTTCCAGGCCGCCGCAGGCGAGCACGAAATAGCGCGCGCGCACCACGCCGGTGTGGCCGGTAAGACTGGCGATGTCCAGCCGTTCGACTTTCGAGCCGGCTTGGTTGATTCCGATATTGGTGACATTGGCGTGCAGCACGACGGTGATGTTGTCGGCCTGGGTCAGGACGTCGTGAAACGCCTCGCCGAAGCGGACCACCGGCTTGCTGAATTGCCAGAACTGCACCCGCAGCTTGTCCGCATCGAACGGGTAGGGGGCTTTGACATCAAGGCTTTGCCACACCCGTTCATCATAGACATAGGGGCCCAGGTTGCAGATCGGCTGGGCTTTTTTGTAATAGGGGTCGAGATCGGCGCGCGTGAGCGGCCAGCCGCTGTGGGGCACCCACGGGCGGTGCTGGAAATCGATGTCGTCGAGCGGCGTGCTGCGGCCGGCCCAGTGATTGGTGCTGCCGCCGAAATAGCGCAGGCGGGTGGCGTCAAGCTCGAAATAGGGCCGGCCGATATTCTCGCCCTCATAGAGTTCCTGGACATCGTCGTCATACTCGAGGCCGCCGCTTTCCAACAGGCAGACCCGGGTTGAAGTGCCAAGAAAGGCGCGCGCCAGGGTGATGCCGGCGGCGCCGGCGCCGATAATGCACAGATCGGCGTCAAAGTTGCGGGCCTCGTTTTTACGGAAATCAACCAGCATGGGGCGCCATTTCAGGCTGGCCGCCGGTCAGGGCGACCAGGGCGCACAGCCGCGCTTCGGTCCGTGACAGCACCCAGCCCTCGACCATAACCGTCCTGCCGGCCGCGAAATCGGCGCTGATCGTTTTTTGCAGGCGATGGCGGCGGGGCAGGTGGGCGGCAAGGTGCGCCGCGTCGGCTTCACCGGGATGGTCGCGCAAAAAGGCCTTGCCAATGGCGCGCGCCGCCGCCGGGTCGGGAAACAGCGCGAGCAAACCGTTTTCAGGCGCGCCCAGGCCGGTGCGGCTGAGCAGCAGGAGGGCACTCGAAAGCCCGCCCGCAAGCAGATGTCGGCGGTGGATCGACAGCATGGCCCCCCCGTTTTCCCCGGGTTGCGTCATTTCCGGTCGGTCTCATGCCAGGCGAGCGCCAGACCGGTTCCTCATACTACAGCGCATAGCGATTGCGCGCCACAATGGTTTGGCTCGCCGGGTCATAGCCGCGCGGTTCGACCACGATGCGCCAGCCCGCGCCGTTTGGTTCGATGTGAAACAGGTGATAATGAGCCGGGCTTTTGCGCACACCATTGGCCGAGGCCGAGGGCACCGAGAGCACCGGAATATCCGGGTCGTTTACGTGCGCCAGCGCCCGCCGGTCAAATTCGTGGATATGGCCATGCAGCACCAGCTCCGCCCCGGCGCGGGCCAGCGCTTTGGTGAAAGAGCGGGCGTCGGTCAGCCGTTTGCGCCAGCCGGCCTGGTCATGGAGCGGCGGGTGGTGGATCAGCACAATGCGGCAAAAGCCGTCGCGGCCCAGGGCGGTCAGGATGTCCTCGGCGCGGGCGATCTGATCGATACCCAGGGTGCCCGAGGCGATAAAGAGCGGCTTGGGGACCGCGCTCGACAGGCCGATGAGGGCGATGCGGCCGCGCTTGCGCACATAGGGAAATTGCACTACGCCAGTTTCATCATCGGTCATATAGGCGTCCCACAGGCCGAGGCCTTGCGGCCATGGCATGGGCACATAGGCGTCATGATTGCCCGGCACCACGCTGATGTGATCAGGCGGACCAAGGGCCTTCAGCCAGGCCGCGGCATGGCGAAACTCGCCGGGCAGGGAGATGTTGATAATGTCGCCAGTCAGCGCGATATGGTCAGGGGCGGCGGCGCGCATATCGGCAACCAGCGCCTCGAGGACCGCCATGGGATGGGCAGCGGCGCGGTTGCGGGTCCACGACAGATAACCCGACAGGCGCTTGCCGGCAAGCTCGCGCCAGCAAGCGGCGGGAAGCGGTGAGATATGGGGGTCCGAGAAATGCGCCAGCGAAAACATGGGTCGCCATTCCACAGATAAGCACGCCGGCCGTCAAGCGAATAGTCTGTGCCAGCCCGGTTATGTTAGTCTCATTATCAAGAGGGAGGAAAGGGAGGCCCATGGCGCAACCAGACGAGGGGGAGCGACACCCGCACGCCAGGGTGCGTCTGCCGATTCTGGGGCCGTTCGCGGCCCTGCTGGTGGTCTTGATTATCGCCAGTCTTTATATCGATCTTCGCGCCCAGAACGCGATCCGGGAAAACATGATTAACGCCAGGGTTACGGCGACCCATCGTTATATCCGGCGGGCCTTCGAGCAAGACAAGAAACTGATGATCGCGCTGTTGCGCATTCTGGAAGAAAACGCGGCGTTGCGGGCGGTGGTGCGCGCGCGCGATACGGCGGCGGCGGCGCGCCTTGGCGCTCCCCTGTTCAAGCATATGAAAGAAGAAAACGGCATCAGCCATTTTTATATCATGGCCAAGGACCGAACCGTTCTGGCGCGATTGCATCAGCCGGCGCTTTATGGCGCTGTCAATGACCGGGCGACGGCGGTTCTGGCGGCGCGCAGCGGCGCGGTGGCGGCGGGTTTTGAAGTCGGCTGGCTGGGGGATGTGGTGCTGCGGGTGGTGGTGCCTTTGCGCCAGGACGGGCAGGTGATTGGCTATCTTGAACTGGGGCGTGATCTGGAGCGTATCATTCGGCCGATCAGCCATATTCTTAATGTTGATCTGGTGTTTCTCGGGCGCTCGGGTATCGACAGTGCGGACCGGCCGGCGATCATGGCCAGCACTCTGGCGGAGATAGCGCCCGCCTTGCGCGCCTCGCTTGAGCGCTTTGTGACCGATAGCGACGCCCGCCTTGTCCCGCAGTCAGTAGACGGCGGCCGGCAGATCGCCGGTTTTGCGCTTCACGACGCCGCCGGGCGCGACACCGGCATTCTTGCGGTGATTTCTGATCTGAGCGCATTGGAGGCCATTTCACGCCGTCAGATACTAGCGATTTTAGGATTTTATGGCGTTCTCGGCGGATGGGCGTTTGGGCTGTTTTATTTCTTGCTTGGGCGCATCCAACGCGATGTTGATGACGTGCATGACCATCTGGAAGGCCATGTCGAGGAACGGACCCGGGCGTTGCGCCTGAGCGAGGATCGCTACCGTACGCTGGTCGAGGCGCTTCCTCTTGCCGTTCTGCGCTATGATGTCGAGGGCATCATCACCTTCAGCAACGGCTTTCTTGAGCGCAATCTGGGCCTTGCTCCCGGCGCGGTGGTTGGCCGGCCGGTCTTCGAGCTGTTCACCAGCGAGATGATGCGCGAGCGGCTGAAAAAGGAGCTGCCGCGCCGGCTGCGCGAGCAACCGACGCCCAAGTCCTATGTCTTTGACGGTTGGACGCTGGACGGGCGGATTCTGAAAATCCAGGCCGACTGGAATTATGATCGTGATGCAAGCGGCGCGATTATCGGCTTTACGGCTGTTCTGCAAGACATTACGACGCGTGAACAGGACAAGGAAAAACTGCGTCAGATCCAGAAAATGGAAGTGGTCGGTCGCCTGACCGGCGGGCTGGCGCATGACTTCAACAATCTGCTGATGGTCATCGATGGCAGCCTGTTTTTGCTCCAGGAGAGGCTGGGCGAGTTTCTTGAAGACGACGAAAGCGTGCGCAGCCTGTTGCCCCAGGCGCGCGAGGCTGCCCGGCTGGGCGCCGATCTGACCCAGCGGCTGTTGGCGTTTTCGCGCAAGCAGGCCCCGGTTCCCGAGCGCATCAATATCGCTGTGTTGCTTGAAAACATGTCTGGCATGTTGCGCCAGGCGGTTGGTGGGTCAGTCGAGCTCACCTGCCGGGCGGCGAAAAACCTACCCTTTGTTCTGGTTGACCGCAACCAGCTTCAAAATGCCATTTTGAACCTGGCGATCAACGCGCGTGACGCCATGCCGGAGGGCGGCGCGCTGACTATTAACGCCAAGGTGGCCTATCTGACAAAGGAAGAAGAGGGGCTCGGCCCGGATGCGCCGCTGGCCCCCGGTTTTTATGTGTCGCTGGCGCTCCAGGATAGTGGCGGCGGCATTCCGGCCGAAATCATGGAGCATATTTATGATCCCTTTTTCACCACCAAGGATGCCGGCGTCGGCACCGGGCTGGGCCTGAGCATGGTTTACGGCTTTGTCAAACAGTCGGGCGGCTCCATTGCGATCACCAGTTCACCGGGGCGAGGAACCTGTGTCCGGCTGTTTTTTCCCATAGTGGCCGACCAGGCCGGCGATGTGACAGATGCGCCTGAGACAAAGCTTGGTCCGGGGCCAAGCGCGGGGCTGCCCATGGGCAGGGGGGAGATCGTGCTGGCGGTTGAGGACAACCCCCTGGTGCTTTCTTTGGTTACAGAAATGCTGGAGAGCCTCGGCTATGTCACGCTCAGCGCTGCAAATGGCCCGCAGGCGCTCGACATTCTGCGCCGGGTCGAAAAAATCAATTTGCTGTTTTCCGATGTCGTGTTGCCCCATGGCATGGATGGCGCCGAGCTCGCCAAGCAGGCGCGGGACATCGCGCCGGATCTGAAGGTCTTGCTGACTTCGGGCTATGCGCATGAGGTCATCACCCGCTCGAGCGCTTGGGATGACCGCTACCGGCTTTTGCCCAAACCCTATGAGCGGGCCGAACTGGCGCGCAGAATCCGCCAAAGTCTCGATGAAGAGGTTTAACCCAGGGCGTTGTGCAGGCGTGCGTCCAGGGTTTTGAAATGATGCGAAAACCAGCGTTCGATCCGGGGCGCATAGGTGCCTAGAAGCTGGCCTGGATCACTGGTGTCGATCTCGTCCATAATGTCGAGCAAATCGTCGAGCAGCCGTTCATGATCCGCCTTGTGAACCTTGTATTCGCCATAATGCGCCTCGCGCATGATTTTTTCTTCCAGCGCGAAATGAGCGGAAATTTTGGCGTGGATGTCGCCCAGAACCTCGCCGGCCGCTTCGCGGCCCGTCTCCAGCGCCGTAAACAGGGTGTTGATCAGATTGACCAATTCGCGGTGCTCATGGTCAACCGAGGGATGCCCGGTGGCGAAATCTTCGCTCCATTCAATGAACGGCATGGTGATCTCCCGGTTAGAGAACGACGAACACGCCGGCGACGGGCCGGAAGTCGATGACCAGATTTTGCAAAGGCTTGAGGGTGACGACCTCGGTACTTTCATAATCGAAACCCTCGGTGCGCTCGCTGTCACGCAGGCGCAGCACCAGAACGTGGCGGCCAGGCTTGACCTTGAGTAATTTGTAGATGCGCGCCTGGCCGTCCTTGAACAGGCCGCTGGGCGGCAGGCTGACGGCGAGCAGTTCCTTGCCGTCCATGTTCAGCTCGAAATAAAGCGGCACCCGTTCGCGCGGACAGGAGGTGGGCCGGCGCATATTGGGCGCCAGTGCGGCCAACTCGGCCCGGGTCCGCTTGTGACAGCCGCCCTTGTGCTTGCCGCCATGGGAAAAACTGATCTTGATCTGGGCGCGGTCCGGCGGGAAATGGGTATAGGCCGGGCCATTGGCGAAAACCCCGATCAAGGTGGCGAAGGCGAGGTAAAACACGCCCTGGCCGAGATAGGCGAGCCCACGGTTAAACATTTCCCCCCTCCTGTTTCGGGGTGTCGCGGCGTTTCCTGCGTCTGATATGGGGCACGTCCTGCATGGTTTTAAGCCGTTCGTGAAACGCCGTGATTTGCTGCGCCAGGGTTTTGCCCTGCACCGCCGAGGCCCAGCAGATCGCAATCCTCTCGCGCGGCACCCGGGCGCGCAAATAGGGGTCGCGTTCGCCGGCGAGGCGGGCATCCATCCAGCGCCGGCCAAAGCGATTATAGCAATTGCCCTTGTGGCAGCCGGTCAAAAAGACGCCATCGGCGAGATTGCGGCTCAGAATGAAATCGATAAAGGAGGGCGGTAACATGGCCACGCAGGGCATGCTCACCGCCGCGACATCCGGAAGGCCCAGCTTGTGCAAGTCGACCGCGTGATCGCAGCCGAAAACGATAATCCGCGCCTCTCCCGACAGGCCTTCGGCGGCCTCCAGGGTTTGGTTGCGCAGGCTGTCGAGGGTCCGGTCGGGCAAATCGATGCCGGTTTTCAGCTCTTTGGCGCTGCGGAACGGGGTGGCCGACGGGCAGGCCCCGATACAAATACCGCAGGCGACGCACTGTGAGGCGTCGACCACCGGCTCGCCCTCGAACGGCTGATCATCGGTGCGCGGGCCCATGGTGAGCGCACCGTAAGGGCAGTCCACCACACAGCGGGTGCAGCCGTTGCAGTTGTCAAGGTCGATCACCACCGGGCGCGGATCCTTACGCGGCGTCACCCAGGGCATTATGATCACCAGCAGGGTCAGGATGGCCGCCAGAAACCAGACCTGATCGCCCGGAAAGTGATCGAGCAGGGGGTAGAGCCCGAGATAGAACCAGTCGAGGTTGATCACGCTGACCACCGTGTTCAGATCGGCCGGCCCGCCTTGGCTGACCGCCGGCTTGACCAGCGAGAGCGCCAGCATCATGACAAAAACGCCAATGCCCAGGCCCCGCGCCGGATTGATCCGCGCGCGGCTGATGCGGTTCAGATGCAGCCACAGCAAAAGGCCCATGATCAGCGGGATGGCGATATGCATGAACACCAGAAGGGTGAAGAACCGGTCGGTGGTGCTGCCCTCGGTGAGCAGGTTGCGGGCGATGGTGCCGCCGAAAACCGGGATCCAGTCAAGCCATTCGGTGGTCGCGGTGGCAACATATTGCGCCAGTTTGTACCATACCAGCCAATAGCCGGAAATACCGGCGGTATAGGCCAGCCACAGGATCGGCGCGCCGGTGATCCAGGAAAACCAGCGCTTGCCGTAAAGCCGGCGATAGGAGAATTCGCGCAGCATGTGCAGCATCATGATAAACACCAGCCCGTCAGAGGCATAGCGGTGCAGGCTGCGCATCACCCCGCCAAGATACCACTGTTCGTTGGTCATATAGTCGACCGACTGATAGGCGCCGATAACCGAGGTATCGAACACGGCGTAAACATAGACGCCGCTGGCAATAATGGTCCAGAAAAAGAAAAATCCCAGCGCACCAAGCTGATAGAGCGGGTTCCACGCAGGCCCGAAAAACTTGTTGAAGCCGGCTTCCGCCAGGTTGAAGCCTCGCCGCAAAAAATCTTGTAACGGTTTCACAATCCGGCGTTCCTTACGATGGTTTGCGTCCGCGACGCCATTCACGCACGATAATGATGGCGACGCCAAGAAGACTGAAAAAGCCGATGATGCCGCCGACAAAAATGGAATAGTCGAAACGATAACGCCCCAGCGTGGGGTCGTAAATGGTGCAGAACAGATGGATCCGGCTGGCGATGTCGGTCAGGCTGGTCAGCTTGGCCGGGGTGTTCAGCATTTGCGTCTTGAGCGGATCGATCAGCGCGCGGCTGTCGATGTCGATACCATAAATCTGGGTGGCGACCTCGCCCCGATTGTTCAGGATCGTGGTTTGCGCCAGATGGTCAAAGCCCTTGGGCGAGCGCATGTAGATAAAGCCGAGGTCACGGGCCAGCTGGTTGACGGTTTGCGCATCGGTGCTAAGGAAGTCCCAATGGGGCAAATCGATGCCCTGGGCGCGCTGATAGGAGGCCATGCGGGTCGGGGTATCGACCTTGGTGTCAAAGCCGATGGTCACGACATTGAAGGCATCGTCGCCCAGCGCGTCCTGGGCGTCTTCGATCACCCGCGCCAGCGACTGGGTGATCCGGGGGCAGATATGATAGCAGCTGGTGTAGATCAGGCTGATGATCAGCGGTTTGCCGCGATAGGCGGCCAGGTTTTTGGATGCGCCGGTGGTGGTGGTAAAGGTGTAATCGCCGACCTGGCGGCCGATCGCCGCCTGGCTGAAGGCCAGCGCCGTGTCCCGGTCGAGAACGGTCGGCATGGCCATGGGGCCCTTGCCGTCCATGCTCATGGCGGCGGGCGCTTTTTCCGGCGGGTCCGCGCGAACAGGCGCGGCCGGCCAGAAAGCGCTGGCAAGCAAGAGGGGCAGAAGGAAAAATGCCGGGCGGCGGGTCATTAAATTACCATAAACAGAAGGGATATTGATTTTTCACATGAATGGGGCGGACCCTTGGTCCGCCCCGTTGTTGGTCTATGTCTAGCTGAGCGGCCAAAGCTCGGCGAGATATTTCCAGTTGATATAATAGTAGAGAACGAAGGCCAGGAAGAAAGCGGCGACCAGCACCACCGTACCCGGCATTTTCTTCGATTCCGAACTGCCATATTCGGCGACTGCGGCTTTGGCTTCTATCGGTTTGGCCAGTTCCGGCCACATCTTGCCTTCTTCGATCGGCTTGCCGAAGAACACCGAGCCGACCACGATCAGAATGAAGAGGATACCGCCTGCCGTGGCGACCAGGGCGCTCATGCCGTTAAGCCCCATCATCAGGAAGCCGGCCGCCGGAAGATCGACGTGAAGCGGCGCATCGGAGAAGGTGATGTCCCAGTGCCGGCGCGGAATACCCAGGGTGCCCGCGCCCATCATGAACAGCGAGATGCCCCCGGCCCCGAGGCCGAACAGATAGGGCTGCCATTGGGCCAGCTTCTTGAACATGATTTGCTTGCGGAAAATGAGCGTCACCAGAAGATAGGTCATCGCCATGAACGCCAGCGTCGTTCCCGCCACCACGGTGCCATGGAAATGGCCCGGCACATAGATGGTGTTGTGCATCAACAGGTTGATCTGCTCGATGCCCATGACCACGCCGGAAATGCCGCCGATGAAGCCGAACATGACCAGCGAGAGGAACATGCCGGCGAACGCCGGGTTGCCCCATGGCGCCTTGCGCAGCCATTCAAACAGGCCCTTGTTGAAGCCGCGTTTGCGTTGCGCGATTTCAATAGCGGCGGGCACCGTCATGCCGTGGATCATGCTGCCCATCACCGCCAGATACATGGCGTAGGAGGTGTTGAAGATTTTCCATTCCGAACTGATGCCCGGGTCGACCAGGAGGTGATGGGCGCTGGCCAGTTGCAGGAACAGAATGTACATCAGATAGGCGGTGCGGCTGACCTTTTCGGACACCGGCTTGGCGCCCAGCGTCATGGCGGCGATGGCGTACCAGATCGCGACATGGGCCGACACGTTGATTTGCTGCGACGAGTGCCCCATGGCCCAGAAGATCACCCGGTACATCAGGGTATCGATATTGTTGATCAGGCCGATGTCGAGCGACCACAGGAAGGTGGGGATCAGGATAATCGCCCCTGAAATGAGGGTGAACACCGCGATAATGGCGGCCACGACCGCGCCGAAGGTCACCAGGGGGATCGAGCCCTCATAGGTTTTTTCGTCTCTGGCGATCACCAGGGTGGCGAAAAAGACCCCGCAGGCGACCAGTGCGCCAACCGCGAACAGGATCAGCCCGAGGTAGTAATGCGGCGCCGCCTTCATCGGCACGTAAGAGGTGAACATCACGCTCGATTCGCCCTGAAGCACCGCCACATTGGTGATCAGCGCGCCGCCCAGCATGAGCGCAAAGGCCAGCCAGCCTATTTTGGGCACAGCGATTCGCGAGCCGAGCAAAATCGCCGAGGCGAAATAGAGCACTGCGATTTCGAAGAAGATGATCCATACCAGCAGCACGTCGAGCCCGTGCCCGGTCAGGACAAGATAAAACAGGTCAGCCGGCAGCAGGTGCACCGCGGGCCAGCGGGTGAGCGCGACCAGCAGGCCGAAAAAGCCGCCGATGGCGAGGAACACCACCGCCGCCACGGCATTGGCCTTGATCAGGGCTTCCGCCGGCAGATGAACGCGCAGGCCCGTGAACGAACAGGTTCTGAAATTATTATTTATTGACATAGTTTACATTCCCCCCTGGCTCGACGACGTGGATACGGCCCACCATGGTATGGTGGCCGATGCCGCAGAACTCGTTGCAGACAATATCGTAAATGCCCGCTTTGTCCGGCGCGATGGTCAGGATCATCTCATAATTGGGATGAACCTCGATATTGATGTTGGTGGGCTGCATTGAAAAGCCGTGCAGCCAGTCGAGCGAAGACAGATGCAAGCGGTAGGTCTTGCCTTTTTCCAGCTCCAGCACCGGCCACCATTCCCACAGCCGCGCCAGCATATAGGCGTCACCACCCGCCGGCGGGTGGACCACCGGAATGCCCGAATCACCTTCTTCCCCGACCTTGTATTTCTCCGCCGCCGCTTCGGTGCGCTCGGCATAGACCTCGGGCTTGACCCGATAGGCCTCGTTTGAAAGATTCTGGTTGCCGATGACATGCCAGATGATCATCGAAAAGAACATCACCATGCCCCATAAAAAGGCTATGATGATCCAGACAATTTCCGTCTTCTCGAGCGGTTCGTTCCACCAGTTTTTATTGGTGGGAGGAAAAATCGCCATAACGCCCCCTGTTTAACTGTTTGTTGCCCCGACGCCTAGCGGGCGATCGGAAGGTTGGCCACTTCGACAACGCCCCAGACCAGGTACAAAAGCCCCGGAATTGCGACGCCAAGAAACAATAACAAAAACGGGTTGTCCATAACCCGCTGCATGAAGGGGACGCTTTCGCGCTCGCCTTTGTCTGGTTGATTTTCTGGGCTCGCCATATATGTCGCTCCTCTTTGGATCCCCATACGACAACGTCGGGCATGGGCGCCCGCCGCCTGATCAAGAACACTAGGTGAAGAGGGTACCCTTAATCCTTGACTATAATCAAGCAATCGAAAAATTTATAAGCAAAGCAGTGCGGGATTACCTATTTAAGACATCCCCAAGCAGCCAGAAGGTAGGAAGGGCTAGGCTGGCCAGGATAAAAAAGAACAGCAAAGAGCGCCACGCCAGCCGTTCGCCGCGAGCGATCTCGATGCGCTCGACGATCCAGTTGGCGATGACGTACAGAGCAACGGCTACAAGAGTAAAGGCGATAATTTCCACGCTTGTCTCCTCCTTGGGCGGCGGGTTGTGCTCATTTGTCGCGGTGCGTCTCGTTTTGGCAATGACGCATGTGCAAAAGTTATCAAATAAATTATTTAAATCAAGATGTTACCTCCCACGGCGACGGGCCGAGAATGGCGGAGTTTTGCGAAGCCCTTGAAATCAATTGATAAAGGAGATGTTTTGGCGCACGAAGATGTCCATGATATACTGAACAGATCAGGTGAGCCGCTGCGGGCGGATCGGCGATAATGACGATGGGGATAGTCTGATAATGCTTGATGACGGGGACTTTGACCTGCTGCGGCAGATACCGATTTTCAGTGGATTGTCCGATGACAGTCTGACGGCGATTACCGGCATCAGCCATGTCACCGATTGTCCGCGCGGTGCGCTGTTGTTTCAGCAGGGCGATCCGGCGGATCGCTTTTTCGTGATTTTCTCCGGCTGGGTGAAGCTGTTTCGCGAGCGCCCCGACGGCACCCAATCGGTGATCGGCATTTTCACCCATGGCGATTCCTTCGCCGAGGCGGCGATTCTGGACAGTGGCGTCTATCCGGTCTGCGCCGAGGTGGTCAGCGACGCCCGCCTGTTCAGCGTGCCGGCCGATCTGTTCTTGAGCCGGTTGCGCGATAACAGCGAACTGGCGATCAGAATGCTGGCGGCGCTGTCGCGGCACATGCATCAACTGGTTGAGCATATCGAACAATTGAGCGGGCGCTCGACGGCCATTCGGCTGGCGGTTTTTTTGCTCAAGCTGTGCGCCGGCAGGAGTGAGCGCTGCATTGTGCATTTGCCGTTCGACAAGTCACTGCTCGCCGCCCGGCTCGGCATGCAGCCGGAAACCCTGTCGCGCGCCTTTGGCAAATTGCGCGCCGTGGGGGTTGAAAACCTGGGCGCCGATATTGTGATTAACGACCCTGCCGCCTTGTTGCGCTATAGCGATGGCGATGAAAATGTCGGCCAGAACCTTCATATCCTGCGCCTGCATGGTTGTGCGCCGCCGGTGGAGAAAAAGAAAACCCCGGTTCGCGCCTGAAATCTCCACCCCGTCTGCTCTGGGTCTGTTCTGGCACAGGCCAGGGCGTAATGTTGGATGACCTGACGGTCGGTTTTTCCTTGCATCCCACCAATTCATTGGTTACTTGCATTTAGAAAGTATAAGGACAGCGTAGATGACGCAACAGTGCAAAACCAATCCCGTGATGGAGACCCGGGCGGATGTTATCGCCTATCTGGAAGGGGGGAGCAAGCCGCCGGCCGACTGGTGCATCGGCACCGAACATGAAAAATTCGGCTTTCGCCTGAGCGATAAATCTCGGCCCGACTATGAGGGCCCCGATGGCATCCGGGCTTTGCTCGAAGGGCTGCAAGCCTATGGCTGGACGCCGGTTCGCGAGGCCGGCAAGATTATCGCGCTGACCCTGGACGGCCAGAACATCACGCTCGAGCCGGGCGGCCAACTCGAGCTGTCGGGGGCGATGCTGAAAACTCTGCATCAGACCTGCGATGAAGTGCACAGCCATCTCAAGCAGATCCGCACGGTCAGCGAACAGCTCGGCCTCGGATTCATCGGGCTGGGCATGGACCCGTTGTCGCGCCGCGACCAGGTGCCGGTGATGCCCAAGGGGCGCTACGACATCATGCGCCGATACATGCCGACACGCGGCGCGCTCGGTCTCGACATGATGCTGCGCAGTTGCACGGTGCAGGTCAATCTCGATTTCTCCAGCGAGGCCGACATGGTCCGCAAATTCCAGGTTTCGCTGGCCTTGCAGCCGATCGCCACGGCGTTGTTCGCCAATTCGCCCTTCACCGAGGGCCGGCCCAACGGATTTTTGAGTTTCCGCAGCCATATCTGGACCGATACCGACCCCGACCGCACCGGCATGTTACCCTTTGTGTTTGAGGACGGCTTCGGCTTCGAGCGCTATGCCGATTATGCGCTCGATGTGCCGATGTATTTTGTCTATCGCGAGGGCCGCTATATCGATGCTGCGGGCCAGTCGTTTCGCGATTTTCTCGCCGGCCGGCTGCCCGCGCTGCCGGGTGAAAAGCCGCGCCAGTCCGACTGGATCGATCATCTGACGACGATTTTTCCCGAAGTGCGGCTCAAGCGGTTTCTGGAAATGCGCGGCGCCGACGGCGGGCCTTGGCGGCGGTTGTGCGCCCTGCCGGCGCTGTGGGTCGGCCTGCTCTATGATGGCAGTGCGCTGGATGCGGCGTGGGATCTGGTCAGGGACTGGACCGCCGAGGAGCGTGAGACGCTGCGCCGCGATGTTGCCCGGCAGGCGCTCAAGGCGCGTTTCCGGTCAACCAGCGTGCAGGAACTGGCGCGCCAGGTGCTGGCGATCGCCAGCCAGGGCCTGAAGGCGCGCGCCCGGCTCGACAATTATGGCGATTCCGAACAGCATTTCATCAATGCCCTGCGCCATATTGCCGAAAGCGGGCAGACCCCGGCGGAAGAACTGCTTGCGGCCTATCACGGCCGGTGGAAGGGCTCGGTTATGCCGATTTACGACGAATACGCTTATTGACGCCGGCTTTGACCTTTGGCTTGGTGGCGGCGGCTTCCTGGTCAGCACGCAGGCGGATGAGCAAGGTTTCGGCATCCGCCGGCCGGCCGAAATAATAGCCCTGCGCCATATCGCAGCCGTGTTTGCATAAGAAGGCGCGCTGCTCCTTGGTCTCGACGCCTTCGCCGATCACCCGCAGCCCCATGTTCTGGGCCATGGCGATGATTGCGCTGGCCAGCGTGGCGGCGCCGTCGTCGATGGTGACGTCATGAACGAAGCTGCGGTCGATCTTGAGCACATTGAACGGGTAGCGCCGCAGATAGCTCAGCGAGGAATAGCCGGTGCCGAAATCGTCGATCGACAGATGAACCCCCATGCGGCTGAGAGCATGCATCTTGCTGGTCAGATGGGGCGAATCCTCCAGCAACAGGCTTTCGGTCACTTCGATTTCGAGGTTTTTGGCCGGCAGACCGGTTTCCTGAAGAATGGCCGCCACGGTCTGGACGAAATCGGTTTCGGCGAACTGACGCGACGAGACATTGACGGCGATGCGGAAATCACGCGAGGCGTTTTCCACCCACAGCCGGGCGTGGACGCAGGCCTGGCGCAAAATCCATTCACCGATCGGGGTGATGAAGCCGGTGGCTTCGGCAATGGCGATAAAACGGTCGGGCGGCACCAGGCCAAGCTCGGGGTTACGCCAGCGCAGCAGGGTCTCGGCAGCCACCATCGTTCCTGAGTTGATATCGACAATGGGCTGAAACTCGAGGAACAGCTCGTCCTTTTCCAGGGCGGTGCGCAGCCGGGTTTCGATTTCGAGAATTTCAAAGGCGCGCTCGTTCATCTCGGGCTGGAAGAAGCTGTAGGTGTTGCGGCCGCGTTCCTTGGAGCGATACATGGCGGCATCGGCGTTGCGCATCAGGACCTGGGCGTCCTCGCCGTCGCCCGGTGCGATGGTCACCCCCAGCGAGGCCGAGACGAAAATATCGCGGCCGTAAATGTCGAAGGGTTTGGACAGGCAATCAAGGACTGCTGGCGATCGCGCCGGCCCGGGTGATATCCTCGATATCGGGCAGAATGATAAGAAATTCGTCGCCGCCCAGCCGGGCCAGGGTGTCGGTTTCTCCCAGGGTAGCCTGCAGGCGGGCGGCGGCGTCGAGCAGCAGCGCATCGCCGGCGTCATGGCCCAGGGTGTCGTTGATCTTCTTGAAATGATCGAGGTCGAGCATCATTACCGCGATCATGTGTTTGCCACTGGCGGCGCGGGTCACCGCCTGCGACAGGCGGTCGACCGCCAGCACCCGGTTGGGCAGATCGGTCAGCGTGTCGTAATTGGCCTGGTGCTTGAGCCGTTCCTCGGCGGTCTTGCGGGTAGTGATGTCGCTCTCTATGGCGACGAAGTGGGTGATGCCGCCATTGGCCGACTTGATCGGCGCGATGGTGGTGTGGGTCCAGAACAGGCTGCCGTCTTTTTTGCGGTTGTTCAACTCGCCCTGCCAGACCGCGCCGTTCTTGATGGTCGTCCAGATGTCTTTATAAACACTGTCCGGGGTTACGCTGGATTTCATGATCCGGGGGGTCTGACCGACGATTTCGCTGCTCTTGTAGCCGGTGATCGCCTCGAAGGCGGGATTGACATATTCCACCACCCCCCTGGCATTGGTGATGAAAGTGGAGGACGGGTTCTGGATTACCGCCTGGGAAAGCTGACGCAGGTTTTCCTCGGTCTTTTTCTGGGCGGTTATGTCGAACATGAAGCCGCGCAACAGTTTGGGCCCGGCGGCATCGGGCACCACGGTGATGATGTCGCGCAGCCATATTTCACTGCCCACAGCGGTGATCATGCGGTATTCAAGTTCGTGGTTCTGGTCGTGGCGGGTCACATTATGGCAAAAGGCGACGACCGCATCGCGGTCGTCAGGGTGGATATGGTTCTGCCAGAAGGCTTCCTCGTACCAGTCGTTCAGCGGATAGCCCAACAGGGCCTCGGCATGTGGCGAGACAAAGGTGAACAGCTCGCTCGCTAGATCCATTTCCCAGGTGATGACATTGCTGCTCTCGATCAGCTCGCGGTAATGCTCGCGGGTGCGATGGAGCGATTCTTCGACCTCGAGCCGGTCGGTGACATCCTCGCCGGCGCACAGACAGCCGCTTACCAGGCCGTTTTCATCGCGCAGCAGACTGTGCCGCCATTCGATGCTGCGCCGCTCGCCGTCGCTGGTGATGACGTCGCCGCGGAAAGCCTTGGCCGGCTCGTCGCCCTTGAACACCGCGCTAAACACCTCGTGGCATTTTTCCTTCTGATCATAGGGCACCACGGTGTCGATCCAGTCAGCGCCGATGATCTCGTCATCGCCATAACCAAGGATGGCGCGCCCGGTCTGGTTGATCAGGGCCACGGTGCGGTCGCGATTGATCGCCACAATGATGGTGCCGGAAATATTGAGATATTGCTCGGCGCGCTTTTGTTCGAACTGGGCGGTTTCCGCCAGCCGCTTGCGCAGGGTGATTTCACGGTTCAGCTCGGCATTGGCCTGACGCAGCGCCTTTTCGTCGCTTTCGCGCGCCGCGTTATGGGTCATGAACACCCGTCCGGTGGCCGCCGCGATCAGGATGCATGACAACATCAGGCCGAGCGCCAGCATGCGGTAGCGGCGCAGCCGGGCGGCGATGTCGCGTTGCAGGACGATTTCCAGCTCGCCGGTCTGGGTGAGCGCCGCAGAAAAAGCGACCTGAAATGACGGTGTGGCGGTGCGCGAGGCGCCTTTCAGGCGACCCAGCCGCCCCAGGGCGGCTTCGCGCAGCCGGGACAACTCGTCGTCGATGCCTTGCGCGCGCTCGCGCAGGGCGGGGTTTTCCAGGGGCATGATATGGCCATAGTGGCCTTCGCCGCCGGCCAGAAGGGCGCGGGCTTCATGTTCGGCGGCCGACAAATGGGACCAGATCGGTTTTTCATTGGCCACCGGGCCATGTTCAATCAGTTTTTCGAACTGATAGCGAAACCGGTTGATTTCGATTTTGATGCTGTTGACCGCATTGACCGTCGGCGCGCTGATGGTAGCGATCCGGTAGCCGTCACTGATCAGGTCGGACAGGAAAAAAATGCTGCTCGCGGCCACCGCGCCCAGCGTCAGGATTAGCCAGCGGTGGGGCGTTTCATCGGTCGACCGTTTGATCTTCCCCCGCAACCAGGCACGTCGCCGCATGGTGCCGTTCATTGTTTTCCTTTCATCCGCCACGGTGCCGCAAGGCCACGTGCGGCCGATCGCCCCAGAATACTCCGTCCGCGAGTATCAGTTTGCACCGGTAAATTTTCTGCTAATTTTCGTCAAATCCAGCCGAAACGGCGGCGCGCGCTGGATGTTCCGGCGGTGCTTGGCTAAAGTGCGATCAGAGAGCGAGGCGGGTGACGAGTGAAATGACCGGACACAGCACAGCGGTTATTGTCGGGGTGGGCGCCGGCCAGGGGCTGGCGCTGATGCGCAAGCTGATCCGCGCCGGCATGCGGGTCGCCATTGTGGAGAAAGACAGCGCCCTTCTGGAGCCTTATCGCCCGGCCGATTTCGCCGGCCGGCTGCGCTGCTATGTGTGCGATACCACCGATGCGCCGGCGGTGGCTGCTCTGTTCGATGCGGTGCGTCTGGAGCTGGGGACGCCGGAGCTGGTGGTTTTCTCGGGCAATGCCCACCGCCCGGCCGGCTTGCTGGAAACCTCTCCCCACGAGCTTGAGCGGTGCTGGCGCAACAGTTGTCTGGCCGCCTTCACCGTCGCCCAGGAGGCGGCCCGGGATATGACGACGCAGGGCCATGGCACAATCATTCTGACCGGGGCGACCTCGGAGTATGGCGATGAGGTCAGCCGGGTCGCCCTGGCGGTGGCGCGCAGCCATTTGCGCGCCCTGACGCTGGCGCTGGCCGAGGAGCTGGGCCCCAAGGGCGTGCATGTCGCCTATGTGGCGATCGAGCAGGCCGCCGCGCACGCTGCCTGCCACGGGTCGCCGGAATGGGGCGAGGCCGACGATATCGTCGACAAATATCTGTTCTTGTTCCAGCAGCCACGCCCGTCCTGGACCCACGAGTTGGATGTGACGGCGGAAAAATCCTAGGCGGTGCCGCCCACGGTCAACTCGTCAATCAGCAGGGTCGGCTGGCCGACCCCGACCGGCACCCCTTGGCCGGCCTTGCCGCAGGTGCCGACCCCGTGGTCGAGCTGTAAATCATTGCCAATCGCCTTGACCCGGGTCAGCACATCCGGGCCGTTGCCGATCAGCGTGGCGCCCTTGAGCGGCGCGCCGATCTTGCCGTTTTGCACCCGGTAGGCCTCGGTGCAGCTGAACACGAATTTGCCGCTGGTGATGTCGACCTGACCGCCGCCGAAGTTCACCGCGTAAATGCCATCGGCGACCGCGGCGATGATCTCTTGCGGGTCTTGCTGGCCGGCGAGCATGAAGGTGTTGGTCATGCGCGGCAGCGGCATATGGGCGAAGGACTGACGCCGGCCGTTGCCGGTGGGCGCCATGCCCATCAGCCGGGCGTTGAGCCGGTCGTGCATATAGCCTTTGAGGATGCCGTCCTCGATCAGCACCGTGCGGCTGCTCGGGGTGCCTTCGTCGTCCACAGTCAGCGAGCCGCGCCGGCCCTCCAGCGCGCCGTCATCGACCACCGTGACCCCGGGCGCGGCGATGCGCTCGCCCATCAGGCCGGAAAAGGCCGAGGTTCGCTTGCGGTTAAAATCGCCCTCCAGCCCGTGGCCGATCGCTTCATGGAGCAGAATGCCCGGCCAGCCGGGGCCGAGCACCACCGGCATCGGGCCGGCCGGCGCGGGCACCGATTCAAGATTAACCAGGGCCTGGCGCAGCGCCTCGTCGGCCATCGCCCGCCAGTGCTCGGGCGCCATCAGCCGCTCGTAGGACCAGCGCCCGCCGCCGCCGGTGCTGCCGGTCTCCTGGCGCTCGCCCTCGCCGCATACGATGGTAATGTTCAGCCGCACCAGCGGCCGGATGTCGTGGGCCAGTTCGCCGCCGGCGCGCAGCACCGCGATCGCCTGCCATTCGCCGGCCAGCGAGACCGAGACCTGGCGCACCCGGGGGTCGCGGGCGCGGGCATAGGCGTCGATGTCGCCGAGCAGCGCCACCTTGGCCTCGAAGCCGGGCGCCTCAAGCGGATTGTCCGGCGTGTAAAGCTGATGGTTGGTGCCGGCCGGCGGCGCGCTCATCACGCCGCGGTGTCCCGCGCGCACCGCGCGCACGGTCTGGCCGGCGCGGCGCAACGCCTCCAGGGATAATTCGCTGGCATGGGCATAGCCGGTCGCCTCGTCGGCAACGGCGCGCAGGCCAAAACCCTGGGTGGCGTCGAAATGGGCATTCTTCAGCCGACCATCATCAAAGACCAAGCTCTCCGAGTGGGCAAATTCAAGATAGAGCTCGCCATCGTCACAGCCGCTCAGGGCCTGGTCTACTTCTTTTTCTACCGCGTCGCGCTGTAGGCCGGACTGGGCGAAAAACAGACTTTCTATATCGGGAGTTTGCGCCATATTTAATCCTTTTCACATGCGTGTCATATGTAGCACGATCACGGTTGAAATCGAGGGTCAAATTTGCGAATTGTTTGCATGAAAACTTTTGGCCTTGTGACGATCTGCGCCTTTGGTGTAGATTCGGCGCAAAGCAAAAACGAATATATGTGGATGCGCCGACTGTGGGGTTACGGGGGCGCGAGATAGGGGACGTTAAACACCAATGTTGAAAATAATTGCGTTGGCCGCAGTCGCGGCGGCGGGTCTGGTCGTCGGTTTCGGCGCTCCGGACGCTTGGGCGGGTTTGCCTGCTCCCTGGCAGGAAGGGCTGCAAACCGCAGTTACGCCGGTGGCCCATAAAATCCATGACTTTCACAATATGCTGCTGGTGATCATCACGACGATCACGGCTTTCGTGACGGCGATGTTGCTGATCATCATTGTCCGCTTTAATCGCAAGGCCAACCCGGAGCCGAGCAAGACCGCGCACAACACATTGCTCGAAGTGGTCTGGACCGCGTTGCCGGTGATTATTCTGGTGGTGATCGCCATCCCCTCGTTCCGGTTGCTTTATTACATGGACCGGGCGGTGGAGCCGGAGATGACCATCAAGGCGATCGGCCATCAGTGGTACTGGTCCTATGAATATCCCGACGCCGGCTTCGAGTTTGACGCGACCCTGGTGGAAGAGGAGGATCTCCAGCCCGGTCAGCCGCGCCTGTTGCAGACCGACAATGTGGTGGTGGTGCCGGTCGACACCACGGTGCAACTGCTGGTCACCGCGCCGCCGGAGGACGTGATCCACAGTTGGGCGATGCCGGCTTTCGGGGTGAAAACCGATGCGGTGCCGGGCCGTCTGAATGAAACCTGGTTCCGGGTTGAAAAAGAGGGCACCTATTATGGTCAGTGCTCCGAATTATGTGGTATCAATCACGGCTTCATGCCGATTACAGTCAAGGCGGTCTCCAGGGAAGAATACGCCCGCTGGCTGGCCAGCGCGCGCGCCGAGTTCGCGGCGATCGATGCGCCGACGGTCAAAATCGCCCAAGTGCAATCCGGCCGCCGTTGAGCGCGTGCAGGTTATTTGAAGAGGGACCTTAAGTATGTCTAACGACGAGGCAATGGCTCACGACGATCATCATACCCCCACCGGGTGGCGGCGCTGGCTTTATTCGACCAATCACAAGGATATCGGCACACTCTATCTGATTTTCGCGATTATCTCGGGCCTGGTGGGCGGCGTGCTGTCGCTCATGCTGCGCATGGAGTTGGCCGAGCCGGGCATGCAGTTTTTCCAAAGTCACCAGTTTTTTAATGTGGTGGTGTCGGCCCATGGCTTGATCATGGTGTTTTTCATGGTCATGCCGGCGCTGATCGGTGGTTTTGGCAACTGGTTCGTGCCGATCATGATCGGCGTCCCGGACATGGCCTTTCCGCGCATGAATAATATTTCGTTCTGGCTGTTGCCGCCGGCGCTGATTCTGCTGGTCGCCTCGGCCCTGATCGGCGATGGTCCGGGCACCGGCTGGACGCTCTATGCGCCGCTCTCGACGTCGGGCCATCCCGGCCCCTCGGTGGACATGGCGATTCTCGCCGTGCATCTGGCCGGCGCCTCGTCGATTCTCGGTGCGATCAATTTTATCACCACGATTTTCAACATGCGCGCACCGGGCATGACTCTGCATAAAATGCCGCTGTTCGCCTGGTCGGTGCTGGTGACTGCCTTTTTGCTGCTGCTGTCGCTGCCGGTGCTGGCCGGGGCGCTGACCATGCTGCTGACCGATCGTAATTTCGGCACCACCTTTTTCAGTCCCGAGGGCGGCGGTGACCCGGTGCTCTATCAGCATCTGTTCTGGTTTTTCGGCCACCCGGAAGTCTATATCCTCATTCTGCCCGGCTTCGGGCTGATCAGCCACATCGTCTCGACCTTTTCGCGCAAGCCGGTGTTCGGCTATCTCGGCATGGCCTACGCCATGGTGTCGATCGGCGCGGTCGGCTTTGTGGTCTAGGCGCACCACATGTATACGGTGGGACTGAATGTCGACACCCGGGCCTATTTCGTCGCCGCGACCATGGTGATCGCGGTGCCCACGGGGATCAAGGTGTTCAGCTGGCTGGCCACCATGTGGGGTGGCTCGATCGAGTTCAAGACCCCGATGTTGTTCGCCGTCGGCATGATTTTTCTGTTCACCGTGGGCGGGGTGACCGGCGTGGTGCTGGCCAATGCCGGCGTCGACACTTATATGCAGGACACCTATTATGTGGTCGCGCATTTCCATTACACCATGTCGATGGGCGCCCTGTTTTCGATCTTCGCCGGCTTTTACTACTGGATCGGCAAAATGTCCGGCCGGCAATATCCCGAGACTCTGGGCAAGCTGCATTTCTGGGTCACCTTTATCGGGGTCAACCTGCTGTTTTTCCCGCAGCATTTCCTCGGGCTGGCCGGCATGCCGCGGCGCATCCCCGATTATCCGGATGTGTTCGCCGGCTGGAACATGGTGTCGTCCATCGGGGCCTATGTGACCGCCTTCGGGACGCTGATTTTCCTGCTGGTCTGTTTGCGCACCTTTACAGCGGGCAGGAAATGCGCTGATAATCCGTGGGGTGACGGCGCGACGACGCTGGAATGGACCCTGTCCTCGCCGCCGACGTTCCATCAGTTCAGCGAACTGCCGCGGATCACGTAAACGGGGGAGAAGGCGGTGACAGGCGGCGTGGTGACAGGCGATGCGGTGAGGGGTGATCTGGCCGTGATACATCCGGCGCAATGGCGCGCGCGCAAGGAGCCCGAGCCCGAGGCGCGGGACTATGTCCTGTTGCTCAAGCCGCGGGTCATGTCGCTGGTGATTTTCACCGCCTTTGTCGGGCTGGCCATCGCCCCGGGTCATCTCCACCCGGTGTTGGCTTTTACCGCGCTGCTGTGCATCGCCATCGGCGCCGGGGCGTCGGGGGCGCTCAACATGTGGTATGACGCCGATATCGATGCCCGCATGGCCCGCACCAGCGGCCGGCCGATC
>Ga0114931_10001582_pt1 | contig 29083 bp, 29 predicted proteins | sample 2SBtaG_FD_89579 | JGI IMG/M metagenome (GOLD analysis project Ga0114931, IMG submission 89579) | Deep subsurface microbial communities from Kolumbo volcano to uncover new lineages of life (NeLLi) - 2SBTROV14_V59a metaG | ecosystem: Environmental > Aquatic > Marine > Volcanic | place: Kolumbo... | reverse complement strand
GCGGCGTCAGAGAATGGGTTGCCGCCTGCAACCAATTCGCTATCCTATACCCCGAACGGTTCAATAAATGACCCGTTCCAACCGCATGGACCGAGCCCCATACACAGAGTTCAGGACACTCCCGGCGTTGCTCGCCTGCAACCTCGTCCGATTGCCCAAGTCCCTAGGAGAAAACCCATGACGATGCCGGGAGTCTGCCCGAACCGCCCCGAAAGGGCATTCAATGGCCGATATGACACCAAAAAAGCCCTCAACACCCTCCCGGCGAGACCGAAATCCTGCAAAATTGCATCAAACAACCGTCGTTGGTGCGTTTTTCAACAGCCTGCTTGCTTATATTTCAATATGTTGTAACGCCATGAAAATTCATGCCGCAGGCTGATGCCCTTCGGTAAAGCAAAGGAACCCGTCCGGGGCAAGACTGGTTGCCAGCATGACGGTGCTGATGTCCCGATGCTCGGTCCAACTGTTTGCGCGTTGATTATCCGGGGTTAGCCAGGTTTGCTCGATTGCCTCGCCAAGCGGGTGGTATTTGCCGAGCCTCTCGGCCATCACAAGAATGTCGGCCGCCTGCAGATTGCCGGCCGCAGCGAGCCAGCCCGGCAGCCGACCCAACACAGACAGACCAATCGCCAGGCCAAGCTCGCGAAAGGCGAGCCGGCGCTCTACCGGCCAGCTTAAGACCCCCTGACTGGCATACACCGCAAGCCCGGTGCCGGCGGCGGCGAGCACTCTGCCCGTCAAGTCATGCATGAACGCATCACCAGCCCATCTGATCTGGGCCAGGCGCCCGGCATCAAACAGCAGCCCGCCAACACCGAGCGGGTCATCCGTTTCAAACCGAATCCCGGAGCATATCTGTTTCAGGTCACCGAATTCCTGATCGAGGTTTGCCGCCGCCCGGCCCTCCGGCAGGCCGGCGGCTGCCTGTTGCAACGCCTTAATGGTCACCAGTCCGTCCAGCGGGTCATGCTGGCCCATGGAGGCCACCAGCGGCGCACTGAGATCAATCCGCATTTTCCAGTACATCCGCTTGCTGGCGCCGCCGCCTGGCTCATAGACGAAGGCCCGGTGTGCGACTTGCGCCAATTCCAGCGCCCAGACGATGAAACGGGATTGGCCAAGAGCCACGCCGGCTTGCGCCAGGGAATGCATCCATTTCGTCAGATAGTGATAATATTGGCCGTCCTGTTCCCATTCCAGGCGCGCATCGGGCGGCGCATCGGGCACACGTTCATTCAGCGGCTTGCCGATCCTCAGGCCGCCGGCCAGCGGATGCGCCCGGCCTGACGCCTCATCAAGGCCGCTGATCCAGCCCTTCCGGGGATCGTCGGGGCGGTGACGGCCGAGCACCTCGTGGACCTGTTCGACAAGCGCCAGAGCAATATCCTTGTAGCGGGTCTCGCCGGTCGCCCTATAGAGGTAGAGAAAATTACATAACGCGAACGCATCGGTCCACAAATAGCGCCGGGCGGGCTGGTGGGATGTAAGACCCGTTCGCGCGGCGAAATCGAGCATAATGCCGGCGGCGGCTTCAAGGCGGCTCTCGGCTGTCATCACGCGCCCGCTATCAGACACCAAAGGGATAGGTTTCGGGCATGCCTTCTATCTTGTGGGTTGCGATCGGCGTGACCGCCCTGGTCTCGTCGATCCAGATATATTCGTCGAATTGCCGCGACAACTCGGCCTCGAAATAGTGGCTGGCCAGCTCCGTTTCCGGACGATAGATGACCCCGATCGCGCGCTCGAGGCGCGGCTTGGCCAACTCATCGGCAAGCTGCGAGCCGCCCTCCCCGCGCAAAGCAAAAATCAGTCCCGGCTTTGCGGTGCGGTGGAACTGATATTCGAAGCTCTGGCGGTGGGCGGGCCGGACCTGCTTGATTTCCATGGGGCCATCCCAATCGGACGCGGCCGCCACGGTGCCGTGGTCGGTGCCAAACCCGATATGGCAAGTCTCGCCAGGGAAACCCTGGCGGCACAACTGGCCAATGTTCAACTCGCCGCGCGCCGACATCTCCGTGTGCGAGGCGTCGCCGATATGCGAATTATGCGCCCAGACCACCGCCTTTGAGCGCGCCCCGCGAAAGGCCAGCAGCATCTTCAGGGTCTCGAACATATGGGTGTCGCGCAGATTCCACGAAGCGCGCGAGCCATAATACATGACCCGATAATAGCGCTCGGCACTGGCGACCAGACGGGCATTTTGGGCGGCATCCAGAAACCGCTCGCCATCATGCTTGATGAGCTCGGCCTGCTTGCGGTAAAGATCGGACAGCATGTGGACGACATCTTGCTCGCACTCGCGGTAAGCCCCGGTCAGCGCGGCATGACCATAGGCGGCCGGATCCCCCTCCCATGGACTGAGGCAGCCATAGCGTTGGCGTGCGATCTCGACAAGATCAGGATCAATCTCTTCAAGATATTCAATCACCCGGCTCGCCGAATTGTAGAGTGAATAAAGATCGAGCCCATGAAAACTGGCCCGCTCGCCTTGAGGCTGGCGCGCATTGTACTCATGCAGCCAATCGACAAAACCGCGCACCTCTTCGTTGCGCCACATCCATGTCGGAAACCGGGAAAAGGCGATCCATTCCGAGGGCGGCGCGTCGGCGTGGCGGACATAATTGTCGATCCGCGACGCATCCGGCCAATCGGCCTCAGCGGCAACCATATTGAAGCCCTTGTCCTCAATCAGCCGGCGCGTGATCCGTTCACGCATCCTGTAGAATTCGGACGTGCCGTGGCTGGCTTCACCGATCAGCACCACCCGCGCCCGCCCGGCGCGTTCAATGAGCGCATCAATATTCGCTTCTTCAACACTCTCAAATACTTCAGCGTGGGCCGTAATCAGTGACGGCAGATCCTCCGAGAATTTGGGCCGGGTTTCGATGACCCGGGGGCGGGCTGTTTCGGCTACTGGCTCTTCGGCTTCCCACCCCTCCTCGCCAATCAACGGCACGAAGCGGACATCGGCCAGATCCTCACGGTCGAGGCCGCCATCCTCGCGGCGGGTGATGCGGATGAGTTCCTGAGCAATCGGATCGCGCCCCACCGGCACCACCAGCCTCCCGCCCGGCTTGAGTTGCTCTTTGAGGGCACTGGGCACATCCGGGGCTCCCGCCGAGACAAGAATGGCGTCATATGGCGCCGCCTCTGGCCATCCCTTCGTCCCATCGGCACAGATGACACGCACAGTCTCATAGCCCTGAGAGGCAAGATTGGCCGCCGCACTGTCGGCAAGCTCGTCAATGCGCTCAATGGCATAAACTTCGCCGCCGATCTCGGCCAGCACCGCAGCGGCATAACCACAGCCCGCCCCGATTTCGAGTATGCGCTCGCCGCCTTTCAGCTCCAGCGCTTCAACCATATAAGCAACGATATAAGGTTGTGAAATCGTCTGCCCGGCAGCGATCGGCAAGGGCCGGTCAAGATAGGCATAGTCCTTTATCTCTTCAGGTAGGAAAGCCTCGCGGCGCACTTGGCTCATCGCTTTTAAAACGAGCGGGTCTCTCACCCCTCGCGCATAGATCTGGTCGAACACCATGCGCTTGCGCCGCTGGGTGAATATATCAGCCATTGCCTGCTCCTTTGTAGCGCAGGGCTCCCTTTGTCTTGTCTCAAATCATTATATAGTCACGATGGTTTATTTTATAAGTGCGCCAAAATACGTAGAACCTAGCCTTGTGGCGCGGCCATGCACAACTCGTAGCATACCGCCTCACAGTCGACGTAGACATCGGGCTTGCAGCTGCGCACCCGCACCGCGCGCACCCCTTCGGGCGCAAGGCAGCGCCGGGCGATTTCCTCGCACAGGGTTTCCTGCAAATTGAAGGTCCGGCCCTGGGTCAACTCGGCGATGACGACGCGGATGAAATCATAATCCACCACGCTGGCGATCTCGTCGCCGCGTGGCGCCCGGCTGCTATCCAGCGTCAGCTCGACATCGATAATCACCGGCTGCGGGCCTGCGGTCTCGAAATCATGAATGCCGATCCGGCACTCGGTCTGGTGGCCTTGCAGCAGAATCTTGCGCCCGGTAACCTCGGGCTCCATGCCCCTACGCGAGGTCATCCGCGCCTCCATCGAGAAAGGCGACATCGCGCGGCAGGCCCATCAGGCTCTGGCCGCTGTCGATCACGATCACCTGCCCGGTCAGCGCCGGCGAAGCGGCGATGAACTTGACCGCCTCGATAATATCATCGGGCGTCACCCCGCGGCGTAAGGGATTCATACGGTGCGCCCGGACGAACCCCGCCGCGCTTTGCTTGCTGCTGATCAGGGTCAGCGCCGGCGCGATGCCGCAAACCCGCACCCGCGGCGCATAGGCCATGGCCATCATGCGGGTGGCGGCGTGCAGCGCCGCCTTGGACAGAGTGTAGGAATAAAAATCCGGGTTGAGGGCGAACAGCTTGTTGTCGAGAATATTGATGATGCAGCCCTCGCCGCCACGCTGCTCCACCGCCGCATGATACCGCTGGCCGATGATCGCCGGAGCACGGGCGTTGACCGCCATCGCGGTGTCCCAAGCTGCCAGATCGAGCGCGAAGGGGCTGTCGTTTTCGAACACCGCGGCATTGTTGATCACGCAATCGAGCGCCCCGCCGGCCCGCTCGATCAGAGCGGCGGCGGCCTCGGGGCAGGCAAGATCGGCAGCCAGCGCCTCGGCCTCCCCGCCAGCCTCGCGGATGCGCGCCACCACCGCCCGGGCGGCTTCGCCCGAGGTGTGATAATGCACCACCACCCGCCAGCCGGCGCGCGCCAGGCCGAGGCACAGGGCCTTGCCCACCCGACGCGCGCCGCCGGTGACCAGAACCGATTTCACCGCCGCCCTCCGGCAACCCCATCTGTTCCCGCCATGGTTTTTTCCGCTTTCATCATCACCACCTCATAACAGCACAAGGCGGCAAAAGACGCCAGTCCACCGCCATCCAGACCCCGTTTGGCAGCCGCCTTCAGGCCCCTCAAGCCTGGCAGGCGCGGCGCAGCACCGAGGGGGAGACGCCATAGCGGCTCTTGATCGCGGTTGAAAAATTGCATTGATGGTGAAAGCCGACCCGGGCGGCGACCTCGGCGATGGTCAACTCGCTTTGGGTCAGCAACTGGTGCCCGGTCTCCAGCCGGCGATTCTGGATATAATCAGAGATCGAGGCGCCAAACAGCGACTTGAAGCCATAAAACAGCTTGTTGCGGTTAATGCCGATCCGCCGGCTCAGCTCCAGGATGCTGGGCGGATTGACAAAATTATCTTCCAGAATATCCCGCGCCTCGATCAGCGCCTGACGATCACGCCCGCTCAGTCGGACCTGCACGATCTTTTCCGGCGCCGTGTTCAGCACATAATCGAGCGCCAGCACCAGAAGCTCGACCGCCCGCGCCCGCAGATAGCTGAGTCGCAGACCGTCCTTCAGCCCGGTGTTGACCATATCGGCGGTAATGCCGATGAACCGGTTGCTGAGCTCGAACGGCCGGTGCACTTCGGGCGCGCCATCCATCAGTTGCGGCAAACAGCGGATCGGATGCGGCAGGTCGTCCTGGGCCACGCCGGAAAGTCTGGTGAGCACCTCGGGCCGGCAACAGATGGTCACCCATTGCGAGCGGGAGTGCTCCGAAACGGTCTCAACGGTCTCTACGTCATCGGGCAGATGAATGATCCGCCACGACGGCCGGGTGGCGCGCACGTTCTCCAGCCGGCCAAAGGCCATGTCGATGTCAAGATCGAGACTAAAATTGAACCGGATCCAGCCCTCGTCGAGCACCCGAAAGCTGCGCGCCTGTTTCCACGAACAATTCATCACCAGAATGCGCAGGGCCTCGCCCACGGTGATATATTCGATATGACCCGAGCCCTGGTCCTCGGGCAGACGCACCCGGCAACCCCGGACCGAACCCAGGCTGGAGATCCGGTCCACCGGCACCATATGGCCGAACACCGCCGGCAGCAGTGTCTCGAAACTTTCCCAGCGAAATGCCGCCGTCATGATTAATGCCTCACAGGGTCGATGGCGTCCCATCATGCCCGATCCCGGCCCTGGTGTCACGCCGCCGCGCCGGCCAGACAAAAATGTATCCGCAAAACAAAACAGTGTGCCGGCAAAAAGACAGGCTTCTTGATCTGTGTGATCCTTGGTGTGATGAGCAAACCATCCAAGACAAGATTTCACGGGGAGAGGATCATGACTATTGCACCGCGGATGTTTCTGACCGGCATGGCGGGCGCCCTGATATTGGGCACACCGGCACCGGCTCTTGCGCAGGACCAAAGCGTCGGGCTGGAGGAAATCGTCGTGACCGCCCGCAAGCGCAGCGAGAATGCGCAGACCATTCCCATCTCCCTGACCGCGCTGGGCGAACAGGCGCTCACCCGCTCCGGCATCGAACGCTTCGAGGATGTGGTGCAATTCGTCCCCAATATGTCGATCACCGGCGGTCTGGGAACCGCCCTGCAGGGCGAGATCGGCATTCGCGGCATTTCCACCCTGGTGCGGGTGATCGGCGTGGAAACCGGCCTCGGGTTTTATGTCGACGGCATTTACACCGGCCGGCCCGAAACCTTCAGCACCGAGCTGGTCGATGTCGAGCGCGTCGAGGTGCTGCGCGGGCCGCAAGGGACCCTGTTCGGCCGCAACACCATCGCTGGCGCGATCAACATCATCACCAAAACGCCCGGCGACGAGGTAACCGGCAAACTTGAGGCGGAATATGGCAATTATAATCTTTTCCGGCTCAAGGGGGTGATCAGCGGGCCGCTGATCGAGGAGCGCCTTTATGGCGAGATCGCCGCCACCTACGCCTCGCGCGATGGCACCTACAAGCATATTTCCGGCGGGCGCGACCTCGATGATATTGACTCGACCACTTTTCGCGCCAAATTGCGCGCAACGCCGTCGGACAGTCTGGAGATTATCCTGGCCGGCGACGGCATGTTCGACCGCAACCACCCCAATTTCACCCAAGTGCTGGAGCTGGCCCTGCCGGTGCCGGTAACCACCACGCCGTTCACCACCAACCGCAACCGCGAAAACAAGCTGAACAAGGATATCTGGGGCCTGTCGGCAACCATCAATTATGACGCCGGCTTTGGCACGGTCACCGCAATCTCGTCCTACCGCAAATCCAAATTCACCGCCTTTCTCGACGAAGACGGCAACCAGATCGATTTATTCAACTCCGAATGGACTGACAGGGTCGATATTTTCACCCAGGAGGTCCGCCTGGCCGGCCGCCTGGGCGAACGGCTAGATTATGTCGCCGGAATTTACTATCTCAACCAGAAGGCCGACACCTTCCGCCCCTTCATGACCGGCGCCGATTTCCCCATCCCGGTGCTGGCCAATTTCCCGATCACCCAAGTCGGATCGGTCGATACCGAAGCATCGCCGGCTTCGCCCATCTGACCTATCAACTGGCCGATCGGCTGTCGCTGGCCGCCGGCCTGCGCTATACCCATGAGAAAAAAGACGCCGTCTATAATCAGACCGGCGCCCCCATCGTGCCCGACATCGCCACCACCGAAGGCTTCTCGGACAATGCGCTCTCGCCCTCGGCAACCCTGTCCTATAACGTCACCGATGATGTTCTGACCTATGCCAGTTTCAGCCGCGGCTTCAAAAGCGGCGGCTTCAATACCGATTTCGTGCCCGACGCCTCCAGCATCATGGTCAAGCCCGAGTTCGCCAGCAGCTATGAGGTTGGCCTGAAATCCGATCTTTTCGATCGCCGCCTGCGCTTGAACTTCGCCGCCTTTTACACCGATTACACCAACCTTCAGGTCTCCCAGATCGACCCGGCGATTGTCGGCGTGCGCCTGACCAACGCTGGTCAGGCCAAGATCAAGGGACTGGAGGTTGAAATGACGGCGCGCCCTGCCGCCGGCCTCGACCTTAACGCCAGCCTCGGTTATATCGACGCCACCTACAAGACCTATCCCAACTGCGCCGCCAACCCGGCCACCGGCGGCCTGCTTGATTGTTCCGGCAACCGGATCAAGAGCGTGCCAAAATGGACCGCCGCGCTGGCCGCGCAATACCGCTATCCCATACAGAACCTAGGCGATTTCGTGGTGCGCGGCGAATGGACCTATCATTCCAGCCAGTTCTTCGACACCCTGAACACCGCCCGGCTGCGCGGCGGCAGCGCCAGCCTGCTGAACGGCTGCATCGGGCTGAGCACCGAACGCTGGGAGCTGTTCATATGGGGCAAAAACCTGACCAATAATCTTTACGCCGCTTTCATGGATGATCGCAGCGCCATTCTGGTGCCACTGACCGTCGCTTACGGCGCACCGCGAACTTACGGCGTTACCGCTACGGCGCATTTCTAGACCGCTGACGCAATGACGATCAGCCCCCCCACCCGGCAGACCCTGCCGCCCGGCGCGCGCGCGCTCGACTTTGAGACCAGCGCCGGGGCTATCGCCGGCTGGGAGGCTGGAGGTGGAGAACGTTGCGTTTTATTCCTGCACGGCAATTCCTCCACCAAGGCCATCTTCAGGAGCCAGTTCGACAGCGATCTGGTCCGCGATTACCGGCTGGTCGCTTTTGACCTGCCCGGTCATGGCGCCTCGGATGATGCCCACGCGCCGGAGAGAACCTATAATATTCCCGGTTACGCCCACCTGATCTGCGAGCTGATGGCGCTGGCGCAAATCAGTGAGCCGGCAGTGGTTGGCTGGTCGCTGGGCGGACATATCGCTATTGAAATGCTTGGCCAGGGAATAGCGCTGCGCGGCCTGGTTCTGAGCGGCACACCGCCGGCCGGGCCGGGGGTCGAAGAGGTTGGCGCGGCTTTCCGGCCCAGCCCCCATATGCAGGTCAGCTTCAAGGAAAATCCCAGCAAGGCCGAACTGGCGCTTTACGCCCGCATGACCTGTAGCCAGCGCAATTCGCTGCCGCAGGAACTGCTCGAGGCGGTTTATCGCTGTGACGGCCGCAGCCGCCGGTTGACCGCCGAACACTGGATGACCGGCGCCGAAGGGCACCCCCAGCGCGCAGTGGTGGCGGACTGGCCCCGTCCCATCGCCGTCATCCAGGGGGAAAAGGAACCCTTTTTCGACAATGCCCGGCTGGATGACATCGCCTGGGGCAATTTGTGGGAAAACCGGGTCCATATTCTGCCCGATTGCGGCCATGCGCCGTTTTTCGAGGCCCCCGCGGCCTATAATGCGCTGTTGAAGTGCTTTCTCGCCCCCCTGTGGTGATTATTTGCCGACGTCGCCAACATAGACCAGGGCGCGCCCGTCACAGATGATTTCGCCGGCGGCATTACGGCAGATCGTCGCCAGATCCACCAGATGTTTTTCCGGCCGCAAGCGGGTGATCTCGACCCGCGCCGTCAACGGCTCGCCGATCCGGGCCGGCTGGCGGTAGCAGCTTTCCTGCTTGAGATAATTGGTCCCCATGCCCGGCAGCCTGACCCCCAGCAGATAGGAAAACAGCGCCCCGATCAGGGGCTCGGGCAACTCCCCGGGGGGCAGCGGCGCGCCGCCCAGCACGACATAGGCGGCCGCATCTTTTGCACTGAACCGACGGGTGATCTCGGCGTAATCCCCCTCTTTCATGACGCGGCCTCTTTGATGCGAAGCAGGCGAATTTCTCCGGTGCAGGTCTCCACCCCATCGGCCAACCGGACAGCCGACATCGCAAGGGTAACCTGCGCCCCGTCATCGACGGTTACCGCAACCTCAAAGCGCATCGGCTCATCGGCATAGGTGGGAGCGGGAAACATCACCCTTTGCTCGGTCTGGCGCGCCCCGGGCACCAGCCGGGCGGCCAGGCCGCGCAAAATGGAATAAAGCAGCACGCCATGCGAGACCGTACGCCCAAAGCGACTGCGGGCAGCAAAATCCGGGTCGACATGGATCGGGTTGTGATCGCCGCTGAGCTTAGCGAAACGGTCGAACTCGCCCTGGCTCAGCGTGCGCTCGATGGCCAGCCGGGGAAGGGACGCGCTCATGGGCGGGTCTCCGGAGGGGTGAGCAGATGTTTCTGGATCTTGCCGGCCGGGGTGCGCGGAAAATCGGCAACGGGCACAAAAGATTTGGGCACCTTGTAGGCGGCCAGCCGGGCCCGACAAAAAGCGGCCAGCTCGGCCCCATCGGGGACGCTCTCACCCGGCCGGGGCAGGATGAAGGCGCAGCCCACCTCGCCCCAGCGCGCATCAGCCATGCCGATCACCGCCGCCTCGAGCACTGCGGGGTGATCCGCCAGCACATTTTCGACCTCGGCCGGATAGACGTTTTCGCCGCCCGAGATATACATGTCCTTGAGCCGGCCGACGATATAGTAATAGCCGTCCTCATCCTGACGGGCGAGATCGCCGCTTTTCAGCCAGCCGCCAGGGGCGAAGGCGGCGGCGGTCAGCTCGGGCCGGCGCCAGTAGCCCGGGGTTATGCCCGGCCCGGCGTACCACAGCTCGCCGGCCTCGCCGCGCGCGACATCGCGCCCGTCGGCCCCGACAATGCGCGCCTCGGCCAGGATTTGCGGCTTGCCCACCGAACCCACCTTGTCAGCCACCAGCGCGGCATCCATCAAGAACACCGTCGGCCCGGTTTCGGTCATGCCGCAGCCATTGCATACCGGCACCCCACGGGCCAGAAAACGCTCGACCAGCGCATCGGGCAGCGGCGCGCCGCCACAGCCCCAGCTGCGCAAACCGGTCAGATCGACCGCCTCGAAGCCGGGATGCAGGCTGAGTTGCTGATAAACCGCCGGCACGCCAAAAAAACTGTCCAGCCGGCGCGCGGCGAGAAGGCCGATCATCCGCTCGGCGTCAAAGCCGGGCATCACCAGCACCCGGCCGCCGGCGATCAGCGTCGGCAGGGTGTGCAGATTGATCCCCGCAGTATGGAATAGGGGCAGGAAATTGAGCGTCACATCGTCGCTGCGCAGATCGATCGCCCGCCCGATATTGATGTAATTGACCAGCGCCATGCCATAGGTCTGGATCACCGCCTTGGGCTGGCCGGTGGTGCCCGAGGTATAGAGCAGATACCAGGTCTCATCGGCCGGCCAGCGCGCCCGGCCGGGATGCTCGGGCGCCTCGGCGAGGCGCGCCTCATAACCGCCCGGCCCGGAATCATCAAAGCCGATGGCCGGGCCCGGGGGAACCACGCCGGCATCCTCGGCGCCATAGAAAACCAGCTTTGGCCGGCAATCCTCAATAAGGGCGGCCAGCTCGGCCGCCGGCATGCGCCAGTTCAGCGGCACCATCACCGCGCCCAGTTTGCCGCAGGCGAACAACAGCTCGAAAAAGGCGATCCGGTTGCGGCACAGCACCGCCACCCGGTCGCCGGCCGCCACCCCTTCGCCGGCCAGCAGGCCGGCCAGCCGGCGGGCCCGCGCCTCAAGCGCGCGATAGCTCACGGTCCGCCCGCTGACCAGTTCCTCAAGGGCGATCCTGTCGGGAGTTAGCGCGGCGCGCTTGGCGGTTATATCGAACAGATCGAACATCCGCCTATCCCTTGCTGGCGCCCAGGTTGGCCATAAACTGCGCCATCCGCCGGCAGGTCTCGGGCCGGACCACCAGTTCGACAAAAGCCTCGGTTTCCGCGTTCAGGCGCGCCGCCACTTTCGCCCGGCGGGCCTCATCCCAGATCAGCCGCCGGCTGGCGCGCAGACTGGCCCTGTCCTTTTGCGCCAGTTCGGCCAGCCAGCCCTTGATCACCGCGTCCAGCTCTGCGCCCGGCCCGACATGACCGGCCAGTCCCAGCGCCCGGGCCCGGGCGGCGTCGATCCGGCGATTGAGATATTGGATCTCGCCGGCCAGCGCCGGGCCGAGACGCTCGGGCAGCAGCGCCGTCCAGCCGCCATCGGGGGCAAAACCGACCTCGGTGTAATAGGGCTGCAAAAAAGCATCCTCGGCCATCGCCACCACGTCAGCGGCGAGCACCAGCCCCAGCGCGCCGCCGGTCACCGGCCCGTGCACCCGGGCGATGACCGGCACCGGACAGGACAGCAGATCAAGCACGATATTATGCAGCCCACCAACCAGCCGGCGGGCGTAGGCGGCTAGCCGCGCCGGGTGCTGCGCATGGTCGAGAAAACCGGCCAGATCGCCGCCAGTGGAAAAACTGCGCCCGCGCGCGACCAGAACCAGAGCGTAAATCTCCCCGTCATTGGCCTCATAGAGCACCTCCGAGAGCGCCTCCGACAAGGCCCCGACCAGCACCGCATTAAGGCTGTTGTGACGCTCCGGCCGGTTTATCTCGAGCCACAGGACGCCGCCTTCACGGCGCAGGTCAATCAATGCCGTTTCAGTCTCCATGCTCATCATCCCATTCCAAAGCAGGGCCATCACGAGCTGACAGACCCCACTCGATGAAATCCCCGGCCGCCGCGGCAATCTCGGCCGCCGGCCGGCTGTCGTCCCATACCTCATAGCGCATGCCGAGAAAAACACTAATGCCGATCAGCGCCCAAGCGCGCTCCTCCTCGCCGCCGGGGCGGATTTCCCCGCGCGCGGCGGCCCTGACCAGGTTCATCCGGTAGGCCTCGACGAACACCGCGTAATACTGGCGATAAGCGTCTTCGGCGACGAACTGGGCCTCCATAACGATGCGATAGAGATTCTTGTGCCGACGCACGAAGTCGATAAAGGCTTCCACCCCCAGACGCTCGGCGGTAATCCGGTTGGGCGCCGCCGCCACCCGCTCGGCGATCCAGCTCCGGGTCAGAATGCCCATGTGGGAGACCAGCACCCGGAAAATTTCTTCCTTGCTTTCAAAATAGACATAAAAGGTGCCCAGCGCGACCCCGGCGCGCCGGGTAATGCCGCTGATCGCCGCCTCATAAAAGCCGCGCTCGCCAAACTCGATCTCGGCGGCATCCAGCAATTTCGCCCGGGTGCGCTTGCCCCGGGCGGTTTTGGGAGGCTTGATTCCTCCAGAACTTGAAACTTGACTCATGTTTCATAATATCCCATATTCCAAATCACATTACAAGATCGTCGATTCGAGACGGCACAACAATCAAATAAGCCGGCCGCGCCAAATGGCCGCAAGGAGGAAGCAGGGCCATGACCCCCGGGTCACGACAGGCGCAAGGCGGCGCACCATCCACAAAGCAGGGGGGCGAACTGCATCTGCCCGATGGCGGATACATGGTCTATGACGACGCCGGAGCCGGTCGGCCTATCGTCTTTGTTCATGGCTGGGGTATGGGCGCGGCTCTGTTCGAGCCCCAGCGCGCCGCGCTTGGCCAACGGTTTCGCATCATCACGCCGGATTTGCGGGGGCACGGCCGCTCCAGCCGGCTTGAGCCCGGCCAGAGTCTGCAAACCCTCTCCGACGATCTCGCTCTATTGATCCGCCACCTCGATCTTGAAGAGGCCATATTATGTGGTTGGTCGCTGGGCGCCATGGTAGCCTGGGACGCCTTGTTGCGCCACAGCGCCGGGCGCATCGCCGGTCTGGTGATAGAGGACATGACGCCGCGCATTCCCGGCGATGCGGCCTGGCGTCTGGGGCTGCTGGGCGGCCATGACGAAGCGGCGAGCGAGCGCGCCGTTATGGCCATGGAGCAGGATTGGGCCGCTTTTTGCCCGGTGTTCGTACCGCGCATTTTCGCCCGCAACCCCACCGAGAACCGCCACAAGCTGATCCAGCAGACCATCCGCCAGGCCGAAAAATGTGACCCGGCCTCCATGGCCCTATTATGGCGTTCCATGGTTCACCAGGACTTCCGGCCGGCGCTGGCTTCGCTGCAAACGCCGAGTTGGGTTTTATACGGCGAGAAAAGCCAGCTTTACGCCCCGACGACCAGTAGTTGGCTCGAACAAACGATGCCCCATGCAAAGCGCATCAGTTTTTCCAGCTCGGGCCACGCTCCTCATCTGGAGGAGCCCGAGGCCTTCAACCAAACCATCGAGAGCATCGCCGATGCGCTCTCCACCACCGTAACAAGCACCACCTAACCGTAGATATCAGGGAGAAAAACCATGCTTTATTCACGAACCTCGCATCCCGTCCCGATCAATCGGCGGCTTGTGTCTGTCCTGCTGGCCGGCGTCACCGCCCTGCCGCTGATCACCGCCACCACCGCTTACGGCGCTGAGGCAGCGGCGGAAAATGATTCCGCCATCGAGGAAATCATGGTCACCGCCCGGCGGCGCTCGGAAAACTTGCAGGACGTGCCGATTTCGGTTTCCGCATTCAGCGGCGACCAACTGGCCAAGGCCAGCGTTCAGGACATCACCGAGCTGACCCAGAGCGTGCCGAACATCACCTTCGAGGTCTCGCGCGGCAGTAATTCAACACTCACTCTGTTCATTCGCGGCGTCGGCCAGCAGGACCCGGTCGCCGGTTTTGAATCCGGCGTCGGTCTTTATATCGACGATGTCTATCTCAACCGTCCGCAGGGTACGGTGTTCGATGTCTATGATGTCGAGCGCATCGAAGTGCTGCGCGGCCCCCAGGGCACGCTTTACGGCCGCAACACCATTGGCGGCGCGGTCAAATATGTCACCCGGCGGCTGAGCGACGAGCCGGAGGCCAAAATCACCCTTTCCGGCGGCAGTTACAAACAGTCCGATTTCGTCGGCACCGTCAGCCTGCCGATTTCCCAGACCCTGCGGGTTGGCGGCACCCTCGCCTATTTCCGGCGCGACGGCTTTGGCAAGAACCTGACCACCGGCGCGGAACATTACAACAAGCAGGTCCTGGCCGGCCGGCTGAGCGTGGAATGGACCCCGGCGGACAATGTGTTCATCCGTCTGGCCGGCGATCTGTCCGATGACGATTCGAACGCCCGCGCGGGCCACCGTTTGACGGTCGGCAATCTGACCGGCGCGCCGATTCTCAAGAATGTTTTCGACACCCGCGCCGGGATTACCCAAAACCCCTCCAGCGCCGGCATCAACGGCCAGCAGCAGGTCCACCAGGGCGGCGTGTCGCTGACCGGCGAATGGGAGGTTGACGACCGCTTCACCCTGAAATCGATCACCGCCTACCGCGAGGACAACAGCGTCTCGCCGATCGACTTCGACAGCCTGCCCGGCAATGATTTCGACGTGCCGGTAATCTACAACAACTGGCAGTTCAGCCAAGAGTTGCAGATGCTCTATGAGGGCGACCGGCTGCACGGCATTCTCGGCTTTTACTATATGCGCGCCAATGCCGCCGATAATTTCGACGTGGTGCTGGGCAATCTGTTCGGCGGCCTGACCGCCTCGACCCTGGGCAATGTCGATACCAAGACCTGGTCGGTGTTCGGCGATTTCACCTATGATCTGCTCGAGACCGTCAGTCTGTCGCTGGGCGGGCGCTATACCAGCGACGAGCGCACCGCCGTGGTGCTGCGCCAGACCTTCCTGGGCATCGGCTCACCGGCGATGGGCAACACCAGCGCGGTTCTGCTCGCCACCACCGGTGATTTCACCGGCAATGACACCTTCAAGAAATTCACCCCGCGGGCCAGCCTGAGCTGGCGGCCAGTGGAAGAACACAATCTTTATGTCACCTATTCCAAGGGCTTCAAGGGCGGCGGCTTCGACCCGCGCGGCAGTAATCTGGCGGTCCAGGGGTTCCAGCCGGAAACCGTCGATTCGATCGAGGGCGGCGCCAAGTCGCGTTGGTTCGACGGTCGCGCCACCACCAATCTGGCGGTGTTCTACTCCGATTACAACAACCAGCAGATCCCCGGCTCGGTCGGCGTCGACACCGATGGCGACGGGGTGAACGACAATTTCGTCGGCACCGTCACCAACGCCGGCTCCTCGAAAATCTGGGGGCTGGAGTTCGAAGGCAATGCCCTGATCACCGACAGCCTGAGCGTGAACGCCTCGGCCGGCTATATCAACGCCGACTTCAAGAAGTTCATCGTCAACGGCGTCAATGTCCAGGCCACCAAGGTGTTCCAGAACACCCCCAAATGGAACGGCCATCTGGCGGTGACTTACGAACGTCCGGCGAGACTGTTCAAGGACGACGGCAGCATCGCCCTGACCGGGGCGGTCTCCTACAAGAGCAAGACCCATCAGTTCGAGGATCCCAACCCGTTCCTCGACCAGAACAAATATGCCCTGCTGGATGCAAGCATCGTCTGGACCTCCGAGGATGGCCGCATCCAGGCCGGGCTCTATGGCAAGAACCTGACCGACAAGAAATACAAGACCTCGGGCTATTTCTTCCCCACCCTGGGGCTTGAAGGGGTGGTCTCGGCCTTCTATGGCAACCCGATGACCATCACCGGAACCCTTGCCTATCGCTTCTGATCGGGCACAATAGCATCCACCATGGATGCGGCCGGCTGGACCATCCCAGCCGGCCGCATCGGTTTTTTCATTCATCCCCGTCAGAAACACCGCCATGAGCCAGCCCGCGCCGCCCAATGATGCCGCCCGATCCCATACCCGGCGTGCCTATACCCTGGCCATTCTGATTGTCGTCTATACCTTCAATTTCATCGATCGCCAGATCGTTGGCATCCTGGCGGTGCCGATCAAGGCCGACCTCGGCCTGAGCGACACCCAGCTGGGGTTGATGGGCGGCCTTGCCTTTGCCCTGTTCTATACCTTCCTCGGCATCCCCATCGCCCGGCTGGCCGATCGCGCCAGCCGCACCTGGATCATGACCGCCGCCCTGACGATCTGGAGCCTGATGACCGCCCTGTGCGGCCTGGCGCAGAATTTCACCCAGTTGTTTCTCGCCCGGCTCGGGGTCGGCATCGGCGAGGCCGGCGGCGTCGCCCCGGCCTATTCCCTGATCACCGACATCTTTCCGCCCAACCAGCGAGCGCGGGCGCTGAGCATTTACTCTTTCGGCATTCCCATCGGCAGCGCCCTGGGCATTGTCTTTGGCGGCCTGATCGCCAGCCTGATCGACTGGCGGGCGGCTTTTTTCATGGTCGGCCTCGCCGGCATCGTGGTCGCTCCACTGTTCCGCCTGACCATCACCGAGCCGGTGCGCGGCCGGTTCGACCCGCCCGGCGCCCGCACCGAACCGGCCAGCCTGGGCGAGGTCGCCCGCATGCTGGCGCGCAAGCCCAGTTTCTGGGGGCTGTCGCTGGGCGCGTCGTGCTCGTCGATGATGGGTTACGGGCTGTTTTTCTGGCTGCCCTCGTTCTTTGTGCGCAGCTATGGCATCAGCCTTCTGGAGGCCTCACTGTTCTTTGGCGCCATTTTGCTGATCGGCGGCATCGCCGGGCTGTGGCTGGGCGGCACGCTGGTCGACCGTTTTGGCGAAAGGCGCAAATCCCTTTACGCGGTGATTCCGGCGATCGCCTTCATCGCCACCGTGCCGTTCTATATTGTCGGGGTTCTGTCACCCACGCTACCCCTGTCCTTTGCGGTCATGCTGGTGCCCACCGCCCTGGGTCTGGTGTGGCTGGGGCCTATTCTGGCCGCCATTCAGCATCTGGTGACACCCAACATGCGGGCCACCGCCTCGGCGATTTTCCTGTTCATCAACAATCTGATCGGCATCGGCGCCGGCACGGCACTGCTCGGCGCCCTGTCCGACAGCTTGCAGGCCCATTTCGGCGACCAGTCGCTGCGCTATGCGATCCTCGCCGGCTCCGGCTTTTACATTGCCGCCGCCGGGCTGTTCCTCATCTCTTCGCGCCGGCTGGCGCGCGACTGGGAAGGGCTGAAAGCCTCTCTCCCTAAAAGGCGTTGCCCGCCTTGACCCCCAGACGCTTGAGAAAACGGGCCAGCGGGCAAAAACCCGAAAACGCGGCCTGAAACATGTTGAGCCCGACAAAAGCAGGCAGCAAAAGCCAATAAAGGCTCACCCAGTAGCCCAACGCCAGACCGAGAAGAACCATAAAGCCGGCGATGGCGAACACCATGCGGTCAACATTCATCTCCCTGTCTCCTTTTGCAGTTTCCGTCTCAAAGATAGGCGCTCGCCGCAGATATGCAAGGGGCCGGCTCATTCCAGCGCGCCGGTCTAAAGGCTGCCATCGCCAAGGCGCGCGTGAATATCGGCCATGAGGCCGGCCGAGGCCGCCTCGATCAGATCAAGCACCCGGGAAAAGCCGTCCGGCCCGCCATAATAGGGATCGGGCACCTCGCGCACCGGCGCCTCGGGAGCGAAATCGAGCAGCAGGCGCGGCTTGTCCTCATGGCCGCGCGGCGCCCGGGCGCGCAAGTCCGCCAGATTGTCCCGATCCATGGCCAGCAGATAGTCGAACGCGGCGAAATCGGCCGGTGCGATCTGACGGGCGCGCTGGCCGCTCAGATCGATGCCACGCGCCGCCGCCGCCGCGATCGCCCGGGCATCCGGCGGCCGGCCAATGTGGTAGGCGTGGGTGGCGCAGGAGTTGATGCGCAGCCGCCGGTCCAGCCCCTCGGCCCGGGCACGCCGGACAAACACCCCCTCGGCGGTGGGTGAGCGACAGATATTCCCCATGCAGACAAACAACACCCCAATCACCAATGTTCTCCATTTTGCCGCTGCAAAGCGCTATGGTGCGGGCAAAAGACCCGCAAGGCAAGACCATGAAGCGTTTTGAAAACATTGTCATTCTCACCGGCGCCGGGATATCGGCGGAATCGGGGCTGGACACCTTTCGCGACAAGGGCGGGATCTGGAGCCGCTATGACGTCAATGATGTCGCCACCCCGCAAGGCTTCGCCCGCAACCCGGCGATGGTGCATGATTTTTACAACCAGCGCCGGCGCAACCTGCTGGGAGTAAAACCCAACGCCGCCCATGGCGCCCTCGCCCGGCTCGAGGCCGAGCACTCCGGCGCGGTCACCGTAGTCACCCAGAATATCGACAATCTGCATGAACAGGCGGGCAGCAAGCAGGTTATTCACATGCATGGCGAGTTGTTCAAGGTCCGCTGCCAGACCTGCGAGACGGTGTTCGCCTGGCGCGAGGATATTGCCACCGCCACTCCCTGCCCGGCCTGCGCCGCAGCCGGAGGGCGGCAAGGCCTGCGCCCCCATGTGGTGTGGTTCGGGGAAATGCCGCTGGAGATGGCGCGCATCGACGCGCTGCTTGACGCCTGCGATCTGTTTTTGTCGATCGGCACCTCGGGCAATGTCTATCCGGCGGCCGGCTATGTCGCCCGGGTGCGCGGCCGCGCTCACACGGTGGAGCTCAATCTGGAAGCCAGCAACCCGCTTTTCGATGAACGGGTGCTGGGCCGGGCGGCCGAAATCGTCCCCGCCTATGTGGACCGGCTGCTGTCATAGCGCCGCATTTCCCGGACAGGCCTGCGACGTGACAATGCTTTGGCGTTGGCCCGCGCACTCTGCTATCGTCATGGCCGCACTGAACGGCAAAGGGGGGATTTCGGGCAGGATGGAGCAAACATGCCATGAAACCCCTATCCCTTCTTCGCGCCGTGGCCTGGACCGGCCTGATCACCTTTGTGTTGGGAATGCAAGCGGCTCTCGCCGCGCCGCTCGTCTATGTGCCGCTTGGCGGGGCGGGCAAGATCCTTGTCGTCGATGCCGCAAATGACAAAATCGTCGGCGCGATAGGCGGTGTTGCCGCCGTACACGGCCTTGCCGGAACCCCCGATGGTCAATTTCTGATTGCCGGCAGCCTGAAAAAACACGCGGCCGGCGGCCAGGCCGTCGCCAAACCGGCGGGTGTCTCCAAAGCCGAGCATGCCGCCCATCATGGCGCCATGCCGGCCGGGGCCCAAAAGAACGGCGCGGTTGTCAGCACCCTGTCGGTCATACGCACCGCCGACAGATCGATCGTGCGGCGGATTGACGTGCCGGGCGCCGTGCATCATGTCGCGGTCAGCCCGAACGGGCGATTTGCCGTTGTAACCTATCCCGGAAAGGGCGGGATCGGCGCCATCGACCTGGCGTCCTACAAGGTCATTACCACTCTTTCGACCGGGCCGATGCCGAATTACGCCGTCTTCAGCCCTGACGGCGGGCGCGTCTATGTTAGCAATGCCGGCAATGGTACAATCAGCGAGGTCGACACGAAGCGGTGGATCATCCGGCGTAATATTGTGGCCGGAAGCAAACCCGAGCACATGGTGCTATCCCACGACGGCCAGCGGCTCTATGTCGCCAATGTGGGCGATGGCACCGTTTCCGAGATCGTGACGAAAAATGGCAAGACCATGCGAACCTTTAACATCGGCGGCCCGCTGCACGGCATCGATCTATCGAAGGACGGCCGCACGCTGTTCATAAGCGCGCGCGGGCAGGACAAGCTGGTCGCCATCACTCTGCGCACAGCGGAAAAACGTGAGGGTGCGCTCGTCCCCGCGCCCTATCACCTCGCCTCGATCGGAAACACCGGTAAGCTTTATGTCTCCAGCGCCGGCCAACCGATTGTCTGGGTGGTCAACCAGAAAGATCTTGGCGTGCTCAAAGAGATTCCGATCGGCGGCAAGGGACACCAAATGGTCGTGTCTCCCGGCTCGTAACATAGGCGGGAAGTGCGGAAAAAACGCCACTCAACTTTGCGCTTGCTTCTCGCCCCGGCCCGGATATGATGTCCGCGATCGGGCCGGTGTCGCAAACATACCCCCCGGTCTTGTTGTATTCTGGCGCAATCGACAGATTGAGCCATCCAGATGACCAGGCGAATGCGAGATCGCGCAACGGCATGAAAAAACATCTGACATGGCTGATTACTTGCGTCTTTGTGACGGTTCAGTTCGTCAATATCGCGGTGCTCGATGCCGCGACGCTCGGCGCGCCTGAAACTCATGGAGCCGGAATTCACGAACAGACCGACCTCGGTACCAAAAAAGCGCCGCTTGACAGCAGCGAGTCCCACTGTCTGTGTCAGGGCCTGCATCATATAAGCCTGTTCGGTCCGGCCGAGGTGCTGGCGCGCGCGCTGCGCTCGGGACGGCTGGCGTTTGAAGACACCACCACCAGGGCTTTGGGTCAGCGCCCACCGGTGCCGCCTCCCCTGGCCTGAACTCTCTACTCCTGCGACCATCCACGCGCGGCGCCCTTGAGGGGGTCGTGGTGGCACTGATCTTTTAGTCAAGAGAGTTCCTGCATGAAACGTCGACCCCTTGCGCCTGTGAGCGCCTTTATCACCATTTTCGGGCTGATTGCGCCGGTCCGGGCACAGACCGCCGCCCCGCCATTGGCGCTGCGTGACTTTGTCCAGCGTGTTCTGGCCGACCATCCGGCGCTGCAACGAGCCCAGGCCGAGCTTACTGCCGCCCGCGCCAGAGCCCGCGGCCAGGCACGCCCGCTTTATAATCCTGCGATTGAACTGGGCTATGAAAACGCCCTCGACAACACCAAGGAAGTAGGGCTTTCCCAAACCCTGGATGTGTCGGGCAAGCGCGGCGCCCGGGCGCGGGTGGCCAAAGCCGATGTGTCCGCCGCCCAAGCCCGGCTCGCCATTACCCGCAAGACATTGCTTGGCGAACTGCTGGGCGCGCTGGCCAATTACGAGACCGCCCGGCGCGCGCTTGATCTCGCCCGCACCCGGGTTCGGCTCGATCAGGATTTTCTGGCGCTGGCCGAAAAACGGGGCCGCGCCGGCGACCTGCCGCAATCGGAACTGCTGACCGCGCGGCTCAGCCTGGCCGGGGCGCGGGCGCAGGAAAGCGCGGCGGACGCCACCTTCTCGCGGGCCAAGGAACGCTTGCTGGCGGTCACCGCCCTGGCACCGCCGGCCCGCCCGTTGCTGGAGGGCCTGCCGCCCGCAGCGCCAGCGTCCATCGACAGCGTGGACATCCGCTCATTGCCCGAGATCAAGCTCGGCGAGGCCGCGGTGGCGGCGGCCCGCGCCCGCATCCGGGTGGCGAAAAGAAACCGCATCCCCGACCCGACACTGGGCCTCAGCATTGGCGACCAAAGATCATTCTCCCCGCTTGCCGGCACGGAATCGACCACGCTTTTCGGCCTGCGCCTGTCGGTGCCCCTGCCGGTGCGCAACAGCTTTAGCGCCGAGGTCGAAGCCTCCGGCGCGGACTGGACCGCAGCGCAACAGAATTATGATGATCTGCTGCGCCGCATTACTGCCCGGCTCAGGACCAGCCGGCAACGCTACCAGGTGGCCTTTGATGCATGGCAGAGCTGGCTGGGCCAGGGCGCATCGCCGCTGGAAGAACAGCGGGCCCTGCTCCAGCGCCTGTGGCATGCCGGCGAGATCAACGCCGTCGATTACATCGTTCAACTCAATCAGACCTTCGCGACCGAAAGCGCCGCCGTCGACCTCAAGGGACGGCTGTGGAGCGCCTGGTTCAACTGGCTTGACGCCGCCAGCACGGCCCGCGAATGGGTGGAGACCATAAAATGACCCGCACAGCCCGATTTTTCCCCGCCATCGCCCTCGTCCTGTTTGCCCTGGCCGGCGTCATGACGCCGCTGGCCGCCCGGAGCGCCGAAGAAGACCACGGCGAGGAAAACGCCCTCAAGATGAGCCCGGCCGAACGCCAGACCAATGGCGTCAAGACCGCCCGCACCGCCCGCCGGGCCCTGATCGAGGAAGTCATCGTCCCCGGCGAGGTAACGCTCGACCTTTATCGCACCTCCCAGATCACGCCGCGCATCTCCGCCCAGATCATGGCGCGACATGCAAAGCTTGGCGACAAGGTGACCAAGGGACAGATCCTTGTCACCCTGTCCAGCGTCGACATGGCGGACGCGCAAGGAACGCTGATCGTCGCCAACCGGGAATGGAACCGGGTGCGCAAGCTGGGCCGCAATGTGGTCTCGGAGCGCCGCTTCGTGGAAGCCCAGGTGGCCGCCCAGCAGGCCAAGGCCAAGGTTCTGGCCTTCGGCATGACGCCCCGGCAGGTCGCCGCCCTGCTGAAACAAAGCGACACCTCGAAAGCAACCGGCACCTTCACCCTGCTGGCCCCCCAGGACGGCACCGTTCTTGAAGACAACTTCATCGTCGGTGAATTCATCGAACCGGGACGCGTGCTCATGCAACTGGGTGATGAAAGCCAGGTCTGGATCGAGGCCCAGCTTGCGCCCGATCAGGCGGTTCATGTGTCCGTCGGCTCACCGGCGCGCATTCTGATCAACGGCGAGCACAAGATGACCGGCAAAGTCATCCAGGTGCATCACCGCCTCGACGAGACCACCCGAACCCTGCCGGTCCGTATCGCTGTGGACAACCAGGATGACGAGTTGCACTCCGGCGAATATGTCAATGTCGCCATCAAGGTGGGCGCCAGCGCGCCTGTCCTGGCCCTGCCCGAAAGCGCGATCATCCTGATGGAAGGCACCACCAGCGTGTTCCGGCTCGAGGGCGACGAATTTCATCCCACACCGATCAAGACCGGCGCCCACCGGGGTGGCTGGGTCGAGGTGACGGGCGGCCTTTCCGAAGGCAATGAGATCGCCACCTCCCGGGTTTTTCTGCTCAAGTCACTCATCTTGAAGTCCAAGATGGGTGAAGGCCACGGGCATTAGGGGGCCGACATGCTGAACAAACTGGTTGAAGCTTCCCTGCACTATAAATTCCTGGTGCTGATCATCTTTGGCGTGGTGGCCGCACTCGGCTGGCGGGCGGTGAGCACCATTCCCATAGACGCCTTCCCCGATGTCACCCCGGTTCAGGTCAATATCTACACCGAATCGCCGGGACTGGCGGCCGAGGACGTGGAGCAATTGCTGACTTTCCCGGTCGAATCGGCGATGGCCGGCCTGCCCGATGTCAAGCAGATCCGGTCGGTCAGCCTGTTCGGTCTGTCCTATGTCTCGGTCTATTTCGAAGACGACGTGGACATCTATTTCGCCCGGCGCCTGGTCATGGAGCGTCTGGCCGAGGTGGGCGACCGCATCCCCGAAGGCTATGGCACGCCGGAAATGGGGCCCAACAGCTCGGGTCTCGGCCAGGTTTTTTGGTACACTCTGGAGCGCGCCGACGAGACGCTTAAAGACAAGATCACTGACATGGATCTGCGCACGCTACAGGACTGGTCGATCCGCCTCATTCTGCGCACCGCGCCCGGCGTCGACGACGTCACCTCCTGGGGTGGCCAGGAGCGCCAGTATCAGGTCCAGATCGATCCCTTGAAACTGATCAAGTTCAAGCTCGGCTACCGCGACGTGATGGCCGCGATCGAGGCCAACAACCGCCAGGTCGGCGGCCAGTATATCGACCAGGGGCCGGAGCAATATCTGGTGCGCGGCCTGGGCCTGGTGACCGGCGAGCACGATATCGGCGACATCGTGCTCAAGGTGGTGGACGGCACCCCGGTCTATTTGCGCCAAATCGCCAATATCACCCAGGCCCCCGCGCTGCGCTTTGGCGCGGTGACCCGGGATGGCCAGGAAGTGGTCCTTGGCATGGCGCTTTCGCGCATTGGCGAAAACGCCAAGAGTGTCGTCGATGCGGTCAAGCAAAAGCTTGGTATCGCCGAACAGGCCCTGCCCGACGGGGTAACGCTGAAACCGATCTACGACCGCACCGAACTGGTGGAAAAGGCCGTCGCCACCGCCGAGTGGGCGCTGATCGAGGGCTCGATCCTGGTCGCCATTGTGCTGTTTTTATTCCTTGGCGAATTGCGCTCCGCTTTTGTCGTCATCGCCGCTCTGCCGCTGGCCATGCTGATCGCCTTCATCTTCATGAAGCAGGCGGGGCTCAGCGCCAATCTGATGTCGCTGGCCGGGCTGGCCATCGGCATCGGCATGATGGTCGATGGCGCGGTGGTGATGGTCGAGAACTCCTTTCGCATCATGGCCGAGCGCCGGGCACAGGGCGAGGAGGTCAACCGCACGGCGGCGGTGCTTACCGCGGCGCGCGAGGTCGCCAATCCGATCGCCTTCGCGATTTTGATCATCATTGTGGTTTTTCTGCCGCTGTTCAGCCTTCAGGGGCTGGAGGGCAAGCTGTTCAAGCCCATGGCCTTTAACATCAGTTTCGCCATGGCCGGCTCGCTGCTCTTGACCCTGACCATCATCCCGGTGCTGGCGGCGCTGATCCTGAAACCCAAGGAGGAACGCGATACGCTGCTCGTGCGCTGGATCAAGCACGGCTATCTGCCCTTGCTCGCCTGGTCGCTTGCCAACAAGCGAAAGGTCGTTACGACGGCCGGCATCCTGCTGATCAGCAGCCTTGCCCTCTTTCCCTTTCTTGGCAAGGAGTTCATGCCGACGCTTCAGGAAGGCGCGATCATGTGGCGGGTGACCTCGATCCCCTCGACTTCGCTCGATCAGTCGATCAAGGTTTCAAAGGATATCGCGGCGGCGCTGGCCGAGTTCCCGGAAGTCGAAACCACCCTGGCGATGATCGGCCGGGCCGAAAAGGGCGAGACGGCGGACGTCAATTACATGGAGATCTATACCGCCCTGAAACCGCATGACACATGGACCACCGACCGCTCGATCGAAGATCTGGGCAAGTCATGCGCGAGAAACTGGAAGAGGTCGTTCCCACCGCCGTCATCGCTTTTACCCAGCCGATCCAGTCGCGGATCGAGGAACTAATCTCAGGGGTGCGCGCCACCCTGGCGGCGAAGCTTTACGGGGAGGATTTGGGCGAACTTGACCGGCTGAGCCAGCAGATCAAGGATGTCATCGCCACGATTCCCGGGGTCGCCGACTTGTCGCTCGAGGCCAATCTCGGCAAGCCGCAGGTGCGAATCCGCGTCGATCGCGAGAACCTCGCCCGCTATGGCCTTAACGCTGACGATGTTCTGACCATCGTGCGCACCGGAATCGGCAACGAGCCGGTTTCGACCCTGATCGACGGCGTCAAGCGATTCGACATCACGGCTCGGCTTCAGGACTCCGCGAAGACCTCCGTCGAGGCGATCGAGGCCATCCCGCTGCGCACGGCCGCCGGCGCGATCATCCCCTTGAGCCGGGTCGCGGATGTATCGGTCGCGGAAGGCTATTCCTTCATTCGACGCGAGCAATTGCAGCGTTATGCCGTCATCCAGATGGATGTCCGCGGCCGCGACGTCGACGGCTTTGTTCAGGATGCAAACCGGGCGATCAAGCAAAATGTGGAATTGCCGCCCGGCTACTGGATCGAATGGGGCGGCGCGTTTGAAAACCAGCAGCGGGCGCTGACCCGGCTGTCGATCATCGTGCCGTTGACAATCTTTTTCATCTTCGTTCTGCTCTATACCGCCTTCAACTCAATCCGCTATGCAACGCTGATCATCGCCAATGTTCCCTTCGCCACCATTGGCGGCCTGATCGGACTGGCGATCACCGGGCAGTATCTTTCGGTGCCCTCGGCAATCGGTTTCATCGCCGTGTTCGGCGTCGCCATGCTCAACGGTATCGTGCTGATCGCCTTTATCAACGAGCTGCACAAAAAGGGGCTGGGCACCGCCCAGGCGGTCCGCCAGGGAGCGGAGCTGCGCTTGCGGCCGGTGTTGATGACCGCCAGCGTCGCCATCCTCGGCCTGGTTCCGATGCTACTGTCAAGCGGGGTGGGGGCGGAAACCCAGCGCCCGCTGGCCACCGTCGTGGTTGGCGGGCTAATCACCTCGACCCTGCTTACCCTGATTCTCCTCCCCGTCATTTATGAATGGATGGAGAGCCGCACGGCGGCAAAACAGGCGGCGAGCCCCTCTTTGAAAACCAGGAGACCCTGACATGAACGAGATCAAGGCCTTTATCCACCGCAACCGCATCGCCGATGTCGTCCATGCGCTCAAGGCGGCCGGCTTTCGCAACCTTTCGGTGATCGACGTCAAAGGCATGCTGAAAGCGCTGGCACCCCAGGAACAGGAATATTCCATCGAGATCGGTGAACGGGTAATCACCGAGGTCAAGCTGGAGTTGGTGTGCAAGACCGATGAGGTCGCCCGCGCCGTCGAGATCATTCGCACCAACGCCCGCACCGGACAGCGCACGGCGGGATGGGTCTATGTGAGCGCCATCGAGGCCGCCTGGCCGATAGATCGGGAAGAGGGGGACCCGCCATCATAAAAAGGGGGCAAAACGCAAAAAAGCTTGCTTTCCGCCCCCACTCACTCTACCTAGGCAGGGTGAATACCGGCGCCGGTTGGCGGATTTCGGCGGACTGTACAGCTTTCCCTCCCTGATTCTTCCCCTATCGTTCAAGCCTAGATCACACCACCGGAACATTGTGGACCGGGGGAAACATTCTAATATGGGACTACCAAGACTATGACTATCGGTACCGTAAAGTTTTTCAATCAGACCAAGGGCTTCGGCTTCATCACGCCCGAGGATGGATCGAAAGACGTTTTTGTGCATATCTCCGCCGTTGAGCGCTCCGGCATGGGCTCGCTCTCAGAGGGCCAGAAAGTCGCCTTTGACGTTCAGGCTGAAGATCGCGGCCCCAAGGCCGTCAATCTGCAAGAGGCCTGATCCCTCGATCGGCCTGCGCCCGGCGGCCTTGGCCGCCGGGCATAAGCGCATCCGCCGTTCCATGGCATGGCAAAGAGGCGGAGCGTATTATCTTGAAGCGATCTTGCGCTGGATTTTGGCCAGCAGATCGCGAATTTCGCGGCGCCGGCCCTGATCGGCAAGGGGCCGTTGCGGGCGGGCCGGCGCGTCCAGCGCATGCCTCAAGACCTGCGCAGCCTTTTGATATTCCCCCCGACTATACAGAAAATCACCATAAAAATAATTGGGATCGATGCCATCGGGATTGATCGCCAGGGCTTGTTCTAGATAGCGCCGGGCCTTCTTGTTGCTGCCAAAGCCGATGGGAAACCCGGGAACCTGATAGTAAAGCGAGCCAAGACTGGTTTCCGCCGAGCCGTTCAGGGCCTTGGGATCTATCTTCTGCGCCGCCTCCAGCATGCGCCGGGCCGCCTTGGCCTTGCCCAGGGCGCTGAACCCGCCCTTCATGCCGGCCTGCGTGCTGGTGATAATGGCATCCCAGATAAGCGGCTCGGCCCGATCCGCATAGCGTTTGACCACACCATCGGCCTGACGGGCCAGCGCCTCCATCTGCTCAAGCTGAGCGTCCTTGTCTATTATCTTGTATTTGATGTTCGCCCATTCATGTTGCAGCCTGGCGATCGCGTCATCCATCGCCGGATTGTCCGAGGCCCGGGCTGAAAAGGAAATTCCGAGCAGGGCGGCGCCCATCACAATCTTGATCAGTCTTTTCATGATAATCTCCCGTTTTCTGCTGTGGAAGTGAGTTGGAACAGGTCACCTGCCTTGCGGTTGTCCGAAGCCAGGGCGGCATCGACAATGCGGGGCAGCACCGCGTTGAGGCGAACAAACAGGCTTTCGGGAAAGCCGATATAGACATCCTTCTTGCGCGCCCGGATGGCCTCGACGATCCGTCGGACAACCGTCGCCGGTTCATCCAGTTTCATCCTGGTGGCCGCGGCGAAACGCATGACATCACTGCCGTTAAGAGGCGTTTTCACCGCCCGCGGCGCAATATAGGTCACGGCGATGCCATGGCTGCCGACTTCCCGCCGCAAGGCTTCGCTAAAGCCCTTGAGGCCGGCCTTGGTGCTGGAATAGGTGACGAAATGGGCATAGTTGATCGAGCCGAAGATCGAGCCGATATTGACGATCTGGCCGGTTTTGTCCCGCATCATCCGGGGCAGAACAGCCTGGCTTAACAGAACCGGCGCAACCAGATTGACCATGGAGCATGCCTGGACATGGGCCGGGTCCTGATCGACGAACGGTCCGAAATACTGGATCCCGGCAAGATTGATCAAAATATCGCATGCCCGGGCGCGCAGGGCCGCCGCCACCTCGCCAATTCCCTCAAAGCTCGACAGATCACCTTTCAGATAGGCGGCATCGGCCGGGTGCGTGTCGATGCGATCGACAATCAGCAACGAAGCGCCCAAAGCGGTCAACTCGGCAGCAATCAGCCTGCCCATGCCCCCCGCCCCGCCAGTAAGGACGATGTTCTTGCCTCTAAGCGGCATGTTGTTTCTCCGAGTCATGGGGGATAGAGCGAAAAACCCCGGCAAACAGCAGATACATCCGCCGCGCCATATGGAGGATAGCCGCCTGATCTCCGGGGTCATCGATCCGCGCCATCAGGTTTTCGAAAAAGGCCATATGGTCTACATCCAGAACGCCATGCGAGGTCAGATAGCGAAAACAGTCGTCAGGAAGATCGAGCGCCTGTTTGACCGCCTCGGCACCCTGCAGGGCAAGCTGGATGCTGGTGCCTTCCAGAACCAGAACCATGCCGAAAAAGCCCACCGGATTGATGCGATTGATAAAATCATAGGCATAGGCGACCATAAATTCGGTCGCCGGCAGCGGCGCGCCGGCGCGC
>Ga0114931_10001581_pt1 | contig 29098 bp, 24 predicted proteins | sample 2SBtaG_FD_89579 | JGI IMG/M metagenome (GOLD analysis project Ga0114931, IMG submission 89579) | Deep subsurface microbial communities from Kolumbo volcano to uncover new lineages of life (NeLLi) - 2SBTROV14_V59a metaG | ecosystem: Environmental > Aquatic > Marine > Volcanic | place: Kolumbo... | reverse complement strand
TTGCTCCAGCCGGTCACGCGCCAGCGCGCGCGCGAGGGGCGGGTGCGTTTCGCCGAAGCGCTGGCGCGCCGGATCGACGAGCGGCGCCGGCTGGCGCGAATCGAAACCATGACGCATTGACGATGCGTCATGGGGGAAAAGCAACAATGGTAGAGAACCAACGCACACGCCCGGAAAGGAGCCGAATTTCGTCCGCCATCAGCCAAGAGGGGCGGCGAAATTTGGCTCCCGATCCAGGCGTTTGTGTCTAGTCCGCGACCGGCGGCGGCGCCACGTCGTAGTCGAACCACGCCGACGGGTCGCCGTCCTTGCCGTCCATCGCCGCCACGGCGACGTTGTACATCTCGCGCGCGGTGACGTAGTGAAGGCGCCAGCGGTCGCCGTCGTTGTATTCGCGCGCCAGGGTCTCGTGCATCGCCCGGCCGGCGTCGCCCAGCAACGTGGCCGCGTTCTTCTCCGGCGCGCCGTGGGTATGGACCTTGACGAACACCCACTCGGGCCGGCCGGCGACGTGGATCTCCTGCGTAGCCCAGCTGCGCACCCGCGCCGGGCTGGGCGGGTCGCCGCCGTCGATCGCCGCGCTCTCGATGCGCGGCGTCAGTCGCCCCGGCCGCCGCGCCAGCGCCAGGGGGCCCTCGATCATCAGCAGGCGGTCGTGTTTGCGCTCGCCCACCCGCGCTCTCTCGCCCTGCTCGTACGCGCGTCGCCGCGACAGGTCACCGGTCGGCCAGTAGATCTGATTGACGATGTTGGGCTGGCACTCGTCCGGCGCCGACGGGAAGGTGAAGTCGGCGTAGCAGCCGGTGTCGAACAGCAGCGGAATCTCCTCGTCGACGCCGCACCAGCGGCCGTCGGTGCGGGCGTTGGCCAGGCACCAGTTGCCGTGGATGAAGGCGTAGCGCATGCGACCGTCGGCACCGCGGCTGAGGTGGCCGTGACTGCCGAGCAGCTCGAGGTAGCGCTCGATGTCGGCGCGCAGCCGTTCGGCGGTGTCGCCGTCGTGGTGCAGGTGCAGCTCGACTTCGCCGTAGCCGGCGCGTGCCAGCCGTGCCAGCCGGTCGAGGAACTCGGGCGCGTATTCCTCGCCGGGGAAGAAAAAGCTGTGCCGCGGTGGCCGGCCGTCGGCGTCGCGGAACGCATCCGCCATGCGCGGGTAGCCCTCGTCCCACGCGCGCACCCGTTCGTCGCCGCGCGCGCGGTCGACCTTGCCCCACAGCGGCTCGTAGTGATCGCAGACGGCGAACAACAGGTGGCGTGGCCCGCGGATCCGCGGTCGCCGCGCCCGCGCCGCCAGGTGGCGGGCGTAGCCACCCATCCAGGTGTGCAGATTCTTGCGGCGGAGCCGGGCCAGCATGGGCGCGAACTCTACCCGACCAGCAGCACGCCGAGAAACCGCTTCTCCGGCATCTCGGCGCGAAATCGCAGCAGGTCGCGCTCGCGGGTGTGGTGCGCCCGCCCGACCAGCATCACCGCGTCCATGCAGGCGGCGGCGCTGCCGTGCTCGCCCAGCACATCGAACCCGGTCAGATCGACCAGCACGTGATGGAACAGGTCCACGCCGGTGACCAGCAGGCGCGCCAGCTGCGGTACCGCCTCGCCCGGGCGCTTGGAGCCGTGCGGCGTGAGCACCGCCAGCGATCCTCGCAGCCACCGGGTGGAGAAGACCGAATCGCCGTCAGCCCCGGTCGTCTCTTCGCCGGCGATCGCCGACAGGCTGGGATAGCGGACGTTGGCGTCGACGTAGGCCACGGTCGCCCCGGTCAGGTCGCACAGGGCGCCACCGATCTGGAGCGCCAGCGGCGGCACCGCCACGTCGTCGGCGGCCGGGATCAGCCCGACGATTTTTTCCCCCGCGGCCCGCAGCCGGCGGGCGATGCGCATGCACTCGGCGCGCACCATCGGCCCATCGTCGTCGGTCAGGATCTTGATTCCCAGCTCGGCCAGGCGCTGGTCGTCGTCGCTCGCGGTCGGCGGCACGCAGGCAGACTACCGCGGGATCGTCCGCGGCGGCAGTGGCTGGCGCAGGTCCTGAGTTCGGGCTACGTTGAGCCGATGAAGGTTCTCCTGAGCGGAACAGGCTGCGCTGGGCGCAGACGGCGGATTCGAGGGGCCGTTCCTATCCTGGTGCTCGCGGCAGCAACCGCCCTCGGCGCGGCCTCGGCCCACGCCGACGACAGCCTGGCGACCCGGCTCACCGCCTCCGGCGGCTGGACCGACAACGTCCTCAGCGCGCCCAACGAGCAGGGCCCGATGGACCCGCCGATCGAGTCGGACTCGTTCAGCCAGCTCAGCCCCGGCGTGCTGTTCACCAGCGAGACCCGCCGGATGATCCAGGTGGCCTCCTACACCTTCACCGCCAACCTGTTCGTCAGCCACACAGAGGCCAACTCGTACTCCAACGATCTGGCGTGGAACAGCATCTACTCGCTGTCAGCGGTGTCCGAGCTGGGGCTGTCGGCGGGCGCCTCCAACGGGCGCATCAACACCTTCAACCTCCAGTCGGCGGCCAGTGACACCGGCCTCGACCAGCTGCCCAACGGCGGCGTCAGCTTCGTCTCGGCCGACGTTTCGCAGTTCCTCCGGCGCGAGCTGACCCGCGCCTGGCGTGCGCAGCAGCGCTCGGCCTTCCGCGTGTTCAAGCCGATCGGCGACAGCTCGTCGCTGGGCACGAATCTGTCCTGGAACAACACCGCGGGCGTTCAGCACTCCTGGCAGTACGACTCCCTCGGGCTCGACATGCGCGCCGACTTCACCCGCTTCGGCACCGCCGTCGGGACCGAGTCCAACAAGCAGCTCACCGTCGGGCCCAACCTGCGCTACCTGCACGACTTCACCGACTCGCTGTCCGGCGAGCTCGGCGCCGGCGCCGTGCTGGTGGTCCAGGCCGACGACTTTGGCCAGCGGATCGCGCAGCCGGTGGCCACCGCCGCGGTGCGCTACATCCGCGAGGGCGGCCGCGCCGAGGTGGCCTACCGGCACTCGGTCGCGCCCAACCTGTTCGTCGCGCAGACCACGGTCAACGACGAGGTGTCGCTGCGCGCCGGGTTGCCGGTGCCGTTCGTCGACCGCGCCGCTATCTCCGGCTCGGTGGGCTACCAGCAGGGGCGCATCGTCGACGTGCAGATGGGCGGCCTGATCGGCTCGACCAAGTTGTTCCTCGCCGACGTCGCCGCCTCGTGGAGCCCCAACGAATCACTGGCGGTGTCGCTGCGCTACCAGCGCTTCGACCAGCTGCGCTCGCAGGCCGCCACCGCCACGTCGCGCAGCTACGCGCGCAACCAGGTGTTGCTGTCGCTGTCCGGGCGCTATCCGTCCCGCGACGCGGCCACGGTTCCCAGCCGCCTCGACGCCCGGGTCGACGAGTCGAACGAGCAGAACCTGGGGCAGACCGATCCGTCCGACCACACCGCCGCCGACGCAGACGCGCGGCGATGATCACGAACGGCTCGCTTCGAACAGCGCTATAATGGCTCGTTCGGTCTTTGACCGGGCGACGTGTGTGTCTGTCACGCACACGAGGAGGTTTCATGCGCTGGCTGTCCGCCGTCTCTGCCGCCCGCCCGCTGCTCGTGGGCACCGCTCTCCTTGTCTCTGCGTGCGGGCCCAGCAGTCAGGCCGGCCCGGCTTGTGATCCCGCGTGTGCGCCGGGGCTGTCGTGCGTCGACGGCGTCTGCACCACCGACACCGGACCGTGCAACCCGGGCGACGTCGAGTCCTGTTACACCGGCCCGACCGGGACGGCGGGCGTCGGCGTCTGCCAGGCCGGCAGTCACACCTGCTCGGCCAGTGGCGTTTGGGGCAACTGCGACGGTCAGGTCGTCCCCGGCGGCGAGGTCTGCGGCAACGGCGCCGACGACAACTGCAACGGCAGCGTCGACGAGGATGTCGACAGCGACGGCGACGGCTTTACCACCTGTGGCGGCGACTGCTGCGACTCGACCGGCGACGGCTGCCAGAACCCGGCCGCGGTCAACCCCGGCGCCTTCGAGGTGGCTGGCAACCAGGTGGACGACGACTGCGACGGCATGGTCGACAACGCCACCGCGGCCAACTGCGACACCGGCCTGACGTCGAACTCCACCGATCCGATGGACTACGCCCGGGCGATGGAGCTGTGCCAGATGGCCACCGGCGACAAGTGGGGCGTGGTCAGCGCGCAGCTGGTGTTGCCGTCCGGCAGCGGCGCGCCCAACGCCGACCAGCGCTCCATTCGTCCCAACTTCGGCGGCACGGCGGTGGAGAGCGGCCAGTCGTTCGTGGTTCTGTCCACCGGTCACGCCGCGTCGACCGGTCAGATCAACCCGTCGTTCGCCGCCTTCCAGGGTGGCCAGGACCTGGGCGGCTCCAGCACGATGCCGTCGGACTGGCTGGCCGCCAACGGCGGAACCCTGCCCAACGCCCCCGGCTGCCCGGCGCCCAACGGCGGTACCACCGCCCACGACCCGGTCATGCTCGAGCTGAAGATCCGCGTGCCGACCAACGCCAAGTCGTTCCGCATGTCGACCAACTTCTTCAGCGCCGAGTACCCCGAGTGGGTGTGCAGCGCGTTCAACGACTTCTTCGTGGTGCTGCTCGACTCGACCTGGAACGGCACCCCGGCCAACCCGGCTGACAAGAACCTGGCGGTCTATACCTCGCCGACGATGCAGCAGTATCCGGTGGGCGTGAACCTGGCCTACGGCAACACCGGCCTGTTCACCGTGTGCGAGAACGGCGACACCGGCTGCGCTACCACGTCGGGCGCTGTGCCCGGGACCATCAACACCTGCGTGTCGACCGCCGAGCTGATCGGCACCGGCATGGACACGGCCAACCCCGCGCCCCAGTTCGCCAGCGATCCGGGCTACTGCGGCGCCAACAACCTGGCGGGCGGCGGCACCGGCTGGCTGGTGACCCAGGGCAACGTCGTCGGCGGCGAGGAGATCACGCTGCGCATCGCGCTGTGGGACACCAGCGACGGCTGGTACGACTCGGTCGCGCTGATCGACAACTTCCAGTGGTCACTCGACGCCTCGGATCCGGGCACCGTGGTCAACTGAGCTCGGTTCGACCGCGCACGACAGCGGCCGCGCGGCTGCCGACGACTGTGTGCACTGTTCGCGCGCGTCTGCGCCCACGGATGTGCACCATGTCGTCCGCGGGACGACGAACGCCAGTTACTAGTGACTAGTCCATCAACACGGTGCCGAGCAGCTCGCTGGGACGCAGCTGCTCGGCGGCGCGGCGCAGGTCGCGAGCGGTGCTGAGCTTGCGCCGGGCGACCAGCACGACGCCGTCGGCCGAATCCTGGATCAGGTTGACGTCGGCGCTGCCCAGCACCGACGGCGCGTCGATGACGATGTGGTCGAAGCCGGCCAGGCGCAGCCGCTCCATGGCGATGGTGAACGCCGGCGCGTCGAGGAGCTGGGCCTGCTCGATCCGCGGGTTGATGGCGGCGACGTGCAGCGACATCTGCGGCAGCGACACCACCGACCACGGCAGCAGCGGTTGGTGGCGGTGGGCCGACAGTTGCTCGGCGAAGCACCACGGCGGGACGAAGCGGAAGGCGGCGGCCAGCTGTGGATGGCGCACCGTCGCCTCGACCAGTAGCACGCGGGCGCGGTCGCACTCGCACAGCGCCAGCGCCAGGTTGATGGCGGTGGTGGTCTTGCCCTCGCCCGGGCGTGGACTCGACACCACCACGACCTGCGGCCGTCCGCGGGCGAGCAGGTGGTGGCGCAGCACGCGGAAGGCGGCCGAGCGCGGCGAGTCGGGATCGCGCGCCAGCACCAGGCGCGGATCGTAGACGCCGTCGAGCTGATGCTCGGTGACGGAAATTTCGGGCGGCTCGACCGTCTTCTGCAGGTGTGCCGGCAGGTCGGCCGAGCGCATCGCGGTCATCATCACCGTACTCGCCGACGTCCCTTCGGGGAGGAACGAGTCGCGCGGCACCACCTTGGTGGTCGCCTTGTGCGTGCCATCGCCGTCGCCCTTCCCGGACGGTTGCGCGGGCGCCTTGCCGGCGCCTTTGACGTCCGGTCCCGACCGGGTCTGCTCGTCGAAAACGTCGTCGCCGGACGGCGTCACCCCTCCGAAGCGTTTGGTTCGGCGGCCCATCAGACCTCCTCTTCCAGCCCCGGCGGGGGTCGGCGGTGCTTGAGCTTGGGTCCGCGTGGCACCTCGACGAGGACCGGCCCGATGCCAACCCCTTCGAGGTCGAAACGAGTGTAGATGCGGTCGTCGATCAGCGACAGCCCCAGCGCGACCGCGGCGCCGAGCCCGGTGAAGACCATCAGGCCGGCGAGGATGATCAGGCTCTTGCCCTTGCCGACCGGCCGCTCGGGCAGGTTGGCCGGGTCGATGATGGTGAGCTTGGAGGTCTGCGCGGCGACCGAGTCGGCGGTGATCTCGGCCGTGAAGACCTTGGCCTCGAGCGACTCGACGCGGTCCCGCGACTCCTGGACGTCGCGGGTGAGCGCGGCCCACTGGGTCTCGAGCTGGACGACCCAGTTGGTCGACTCGTCAGCAGTCGGTGCCGGCTCGCTGTTGCCGCTCTTCTCGCGCCTGACCCGGGCGCGCATCGCCGACAGCTCGCGCTCGACCTTGGCCAGCTCCTTGCGCAGGGCGGCCCGGTCGATCGGTCCGGTCACCACCTGCTCGTCGCTGTCGGAGGGCACCGCTGCCTCGGCGCGCCGCAGCCGCTTCTGCGCGTCCTCGAGCGCGGCCTTGGCCTTGATCACGTCGGGGTGCCGCTCGGTGAAGCGGCCGAGCTTGTCCTCCAACGTCCGGCGCGCCGAGTCGACGTCGCGCTCGGCCTGTTTGACCCTCTGCTCGGCCGCGATCTGCTCGGGGGTGCGTTTCTTCGTCTTCCTCGGCGATGGCTTGTCGGGGGCGTCCAGGCGGTCCCGGATGCGGTTGCGCTGGCGGGCCAGCGCCAGGATGCGCGGGTCGGTGCCGGGGCTCTCCTTGGGCAGATCCTTCTTGGCCGCGGCCGCGCGGATCGACGCGCCGGCCGAGCTGGCGGCGGTCTCTTCGGCGAACTCCGGGTGCTGGGCGAGGAACTCGGCGCGCAGCTTCTCGCGCTTGTGCAGCTCTTGGGTGGCGCGGGCCTTCTGCTCCTCGAGGAAGACCTTGGTGGTCGACGCCTCCTCGCGGGCGATCCGCTTGTCCTCCTCGATCAACAGGTCGGCCAGACGGGCGGCGACCTTTTGCGCCAGCTCGCGGTTCTCGCTGTGGAAGACGATGCGGAAGGCGCCTGCCCCGGTGGACCGAAAACCGACCAGCTTGCGCATCTCGTCGGCCACCGGCTTGCCGTCCTCGGCGCCCAGCAGCTCGAACTCCTCGGCCACCTGCTGCAGCTGGCCGCGGGCCATGACCATCTCCTTGTAGCGGCTGGTCATGTTGCGGTTGCTCTGCACCACCTCGCGGCCCTGGATGACGCTGGTCGGGATCATCTCCCGGTACAGGAGCACGGTCTCGGATTCGAACACCGGCTTCTGCACGAAGGCGAACAGCGCCGACAACCCGCCGCCGACGACCATGACCACGACCACGACCCACCAGTAGCGCAGCGCGCGGCGCAGCACGCCGAGCAGGCGGTCCAGCTGGTCGCGTGGGGTGGCGGTGAGATCTTCCATTCAGCGGGTTATGGTACACGATTCCGCGGCGCGCCACGCTTGCGGAACGAGCCCACGGCGTCGCCGGAAAAGCCCGGGACGTGACCCACGACGTCCAATCCCAGGCGTTCCACGTCTTCGGCTTCGTGGACCCGCGAGTCGAACGCGGCCACGCCGATCGCGCACAGCGGCAGGAGCACCAGGAACGACACCACGCCCAGCGCGGTGAGCAGGACCCACGCCTTTCCGGTCCGCTTCTCCGGCAGCCGCTCGTCGACGATCTCGAACGACAGGCCCATCTGCTTGCGCTCCGCGGCCATGCGCAGCTGCAGCGAACCCAGGGCGGTCTCGGCCCGGGTCACCCGGTCGCTCTCGGCCTTGAGCTGGTGCTGGAGGCGATCCAGCTCGGCGGTCAGCTGTGCCGCGCGACCTTCGTCGTGGGTGCGGCGGGCCTCGTTGCGGTCCACGATCGCCTGGGTCACCTCGGTCTGCCGGGCCAGTAGCGCTTTGCGCGCGCGATCGGTCGCCCGCTGCGCCTCGGCGATCGCGTCGGTGGTCTGCTCGCGTCGCCGCGCACTCTCGCTCTCGGCGACCAGCTCGGCCAGGCGCCGGGCGACGCGGACCGCTCGGTCCGGATCCGGATCGCGAAAGACCACGCCGATGCGGGCCGAGCGCTGGGACGTCGCGTAGCCGCGCTCGTTGGCGAAGTAGTTGGTGTAGACGTCGACGTACAGATTGGCGCGCAGCTGCTTGATCGCCCAGTCGTCGCCGCGCTTCTTGCGCCGCGGGTAGAGGCCGAGGTCGTTGATGATCTGCAGCAGGTTCGCGCGGGTGAACGCCAGCGCGTTGATGTAGTTGCGCAGCTCGCGGCGGGGCAGCGGCGAGCTCTCCTGGTTGAGCGCGCCTTCGGTCGCGCGCATGATGACGCGCGCCTTGAACAGCGGCGCCTTGCGCGCGCGCATGCCGATGACGGCGCCGGCCAGCAGCAGCGCCCACAGGATGAAGCCGAACGGGCGGGCCTTGGCCCGACGCTCGAGCCGCTGCAGCTCGCGGACGACGCCCAGCCGATCGCGCTCGGCCTCCATCCAGTTGCCGCGGGTGGTGCTGTTACTCATGGCCGCACCGCAGGGCGATCCGATCGATCAGCGTGCGCCGCGCCGTTTCCCACACCGCCTCGTCGCTCGGCCAGGCGGCGGCGCCCCGTCCCTCGGCCAGCGCCCGCGGGATCATCGCGCGGACCATGCCGGCGGCCTCGCCACCGCCGCCGCAGGCCGCCAGTTTGCGCAGGAGCAGCCGATCCTCCAGCCCGCGCCGCAGCGCTTCGAGCCGCAGTGACGGTACCGCGTCGGGGTAGGCCAAGAGGCCGTCGCCGTTGCCCCAGTCGGCGCCACCTTTGCGCCGCTGGTCGAAGGTGATCGGAGTGGCCATCAGGTCCGTGGGCGCGTCGGCTCCGTTGTAGCGGTCGGTGAAGTAGAGACCTTCCCAAGCGTACCACAGCTCCAGATCGTACCTTTCGCCGATCCATCCCCACGTCCGCAGGGCCACGCCGTCGGTGTCGACGATCATCGAGCCGGCGCGCGGCGGCCTGCCGTTGTACGTCCAGAAGGACAGCGGCCGGCCGTCGCCGCGGCGCACACCGCGTGGCGGCGGGACGCTGCGCGGCGAGATGAACACGTCGACGTCGTCGCCGTACGACGGGCGCCAACGATCGGTCACCGCGTGCAACAGGTGGGGCCAACCGCCGCCGGCGTCGCGGATGACGCGGCCGTTGGCGACCACGCGCGCCCGCGCCGTGGCGCCGTGCGGCTCGTCGACCGGGATGACGAACGGGATCTGCGGCAGGTCGCGGAAGATGTCGACCCAGCGGGAGACGTCGCGAGCCATCGCCGCATGGTCGTCGGTGTGGATCCACACCGGCCAGTAGCGCGCGGCCGGATCGAACAACGACTTGCGCGCGGCGAAGCGCTCGGGGCTGGGGTCGTTCATCAGGTAGGCGCCGTGGGCGCGAAACAGGTCGACGTAGCGGCGCTCGATCGCCAACTCGGCGGCGCTGTCGTCGTCGGCCATGCCGTGGGCGCGCGCGACCTCGGCAGCCGAGTACCAGACCCACACCAGCGGCGACTCGCTGACATCGATCGCTACCGGCGCGATCGACAGCGTCACCGGGAAGCGCCGGTCGCCGACGGTCAGCGTGCCCGTGCGGTCACCAGGCGCGGCGATGGCGGCGACGGCGACGTCGAAGTAGGCAGCCGGTTGTGCGTGCACCGGAGCGGTCGTCGGATCGAGGCGGTCGGGGTAGTCACCCGAGCCGCGGCTGGGCCCGTACATCCGGCTCGACGGCTCGCGCACCCGGACGTAGCCGACGGTGAACGGCTGCACGGCCACGCCGTCGCCGCCGATGGTCAGGGTGACGTCGGCCGGCGCCCGCACCAGCACCTGCACGCCCAGTGTCTCGCCGCGCACCGCGCGCAGGCTGACCGTCTTGCCGTCGAAGAACGGCGAGCTCGCCGGCAGCGGATCGCCGCGGCGCAGCTTGGTCGACTCGCCGACCACCTGCAGGTCGGGCTGGGCAGCGCGTTTCCCGCGGTGGCCGCACGCGGCCGCGAGCAGGAGCAGCGCCAGCGCCCACCGCCGGCTCACGCCCGCCCCGCCACCGCCCCGGCGAGCACGTCGTACAGTCGCCCGGCGCTCTGGTCCCAGTCGCCGGCGCTGCCCTCGGCCGCCACCGCGACCGGGTCGTAGTCGCGCGCGGCAGCCCGCACCAGCGCCGCCGCCAGCGCTTCGGGCCGACGCGGCTCGACCAGCTCGCCCAGGTTGTCGCTGGCGACCACGTCGGGGACTCCGCCGACCGCGGTGGCGACCACCCGCCGTCCACACGCCAGCGCCTCGAGCACGACGTTGGGCGTGCCCTCCGCCCAGCTCGGCAGCACCAGCAGATCGCAGGCGGCCATCCACACCGGCACCTCGTCGAGCGGCCGCGGCCCGGCGACCATCACGCGGCCCGGCAGCCGCGCGGCCAGAGCCTCGCACGCCGGTCGCTCGGCGCCGCCACCGATGATCGCCAGGCACAGATCGTCGCGCTCGCCGGCGGCCTGCTCGAAGCCGGCGAGCAGGTCGAGCACGCCCTTGCTCTCCTTGAGGTTGCCGACGTAGAGCAGCCAGCGCCGATCCGCGTCGAGCCCCAGCTCCGCCCGCGCCGCCGCGCGGTCGCGGACACGGAACTTCTCGCCGTCGACGCCGTTCATCACCAGGTGCACGCGCGCCGGATCGACCCCCAGGTCGCGCGCCCGCTCGGCCAGCGCCCGGCTCACCGCGATCACCGCGTCGGCCCGGGGCAGGGTCCGGCGCAGGATCGCCCGCGGCCCGCGCAGCTCGGCGACCACGTTGAGGTCGCTGCCGTGCAGCTTGACTACCGCCGGCACGCCGAGCAGCCGGGCCAGCGCGATCGCCGCGACGCCGTCGGGGTAGGCCCACGATCCCAGCACCACGTCACAGCGCCGGCGGTAAGCGGCCGCCGCCGGCGCGATCGACGCCAGGTAGAGCGCCGGCGCCAGCGCGTGACCGACCCGCGGCAGGTACAGCGTTCGCGGGTGGCCCACGGCGAGGCCGTCGATCACCTCGTGGCGGGGGATGGCCCGGTTGTCCCGAGCCAGCCCGGGAAACCACGGGATCGTCGCCAGCACCTCGACCTCGCACCGCCGCGACAGCGCCGCCAGCTGCTGGCGGTTGAACGGAGCCGAGTGGGGCTCGAGCGCGTTGGGGAAGATCTTGGTGACGGCCAGGACGCGCACGGCGCCCGCACCCTACATCGAAAAGACGCGGTCCATCCGCAGCAGCTTGAAGATCGCCAGCGGCTGATCGCGTGCACCGGTCACCGAGACCCGACCGCCGTGGGCGCGGATCCGCTTGTACAGTGCGACGATCGCGGCCACGCCGGAGCTGTCGATGATGTCGAGATCGGACAGGTCGACCTCCACCTTCGACGGCTTCTCGTCGACCAGGGTGTCGATCGTGGGCAACAGCTCGGGCGCGGTGACGGCGTCGAGGTGCCCGCCGATGCGCAGGACCACCTGCTCGTCGGTGTCGGTTCTGGAGAAGCTGATCGGCACGTTCATGTCCCTGTACGGTCGGGGTCAGGCAATGATTCCCTGACTGTGGGTCTGTAGTCCATCTCGCCGCAAAGTGGAAGCTACCGGGCCAGTTTCACGCATCGGATTCGGCGTGGCTCGCCGCCGCCGCTGACGCTTGTTCGCTCGCCGGGATCGCGTACTTGGTAAGCCGCCAAACATTGGGCGGCCCCGGCTCGTACGACAGCTCGTCGATGAACGACTTGGCGATGTGGATGCCCAGGCCGTGGTCCGGGAGGGTATCGAGGGCCGGCTCCGGCACCTCCTCGAGGTGGAACGGGGTTCCACTGTCGGTCATCTGCAGGGTGATCCCGTCCTTGGACACCCACATGACGGTCTCGATGTCGCCGTGTCGGAGGCCGTAACTATGGAGGACGATGTTGTTGAAGATCTCGGAGAATGCCGACACCAGCTTGGCGTCGAAATCCGAGGACAGATCCAGCCCCTCGGACGGCGTCCAGCCGGCCCCCATCGCTCCCCGCGCCAGGCGGCAGGCTGCGGCCACCGCGCGCACGGCCACGTCGCGATATTCCAGCCGGCCCGGGACGGTGAGCCGGATTGTGCCGACGTCGTTCACCTCCTTCACATCGTAGCAGACCCCGATGGGCCGGGGTCTGCGCGTTGTGTTAGTTTCGACCGGATCGTGCTGCAGAGCGTCCGTCTTGCCAAACGAGCGATCGACATCGCCGGATCCCTGGTCGGTCTTGCCATAACCGCCCCGGTGATACCGGTGATTGCCGCGGCGATCCGCCTGGACTCGCCCGGGCCGATCTTCTATCGCCAGCGGCGCGCGGGAACCCTGCGCGGCATCGAGCAGGTCAACGGCTCGCGCCGGTTCCTGTTCGACGAGTTCTCGATGCACAAGTTCCGCACCATGCGGCAGGACGCCGAGAAGGGCACCGGCGCGGTGCTGGCGTCCAAGGACGACGATCGCATCACCGGCGTCGGCCGGTTCCTGCGCAAGACGCGCCTCGACGAGCTGCCGCAGCTTCTCGACGTGTTGCGGGGCGCGATGAGCCTGGTCGGTCCGCGCCCCGAGCGCCCCGAGCTGATCACCAACCTGGCGTTCGCCATCCCATTCTTCGAGGAGCGGATGCGCGACGTCAAGCCGGGCATCACCGGGCTGGCGCAGGTGTCGCTGGGCTACCAGGGCGAGGTGCCCGAGAACAGCGAGATCGCGCGGCTGGCCGACACGCTGCAAAACCCGTTCGGTCTGGAAGAGACCCGCGGCGCCCTGGCCGACGACATGCGCATGAAGCTGCTCTACGACCTGGCCTACTCGGCGTCGCTGGAGAAGCTGACGACCTACCTGGCGACCGAGCTGCGCATCATCGTCAAGACCCCGCTGGTGATGCTCCGCGGAGTCGGGCGCTGAGTGGGATGACGATCGCACACGTCCTGTCGTCGTTCGGCATGGGCGGGCAGGAGCGGGTCGCGCTGGACCTGGCGGTCGGCCAGCGGGCGGCCGGCCAGCGGGTGATGGCCGTGACGTTGGAGTCGGGTGACGAGGGACCGCTCGGCGCCGAGTTTCGCGCTCGCGGGGCCGAGGTGGCCCATCTGCGCAAACGGCCGGGATTCGACGCATCGCTGATCTTGCGCTTGCGCCGGCTGTTTCGCGAGCACCGCGTCGCGGTCGTGCACACGCACAACCCGCAGCCGCTCATCTATGGAGGGCCGGCGGCGCGGGCCAGCGGTGCGGTGCTGGTCCACACCAAGCACGGCGTCAACGCCGACAGCGATCGCCGCCTGTGGATGAAGCGCGCCGCCGGGCTGCTGGTCGACGCGTTCGTCGCCGTCTCTGAGCCGACCGCCGACGTGGCGCGCCGGATCCGCGAGTGCCGGCCGGGGCGGCTGCACGTCATCGCCAACGGCATCGATCTGTCGCGCTTCGGCCCCGACGACCAGGCGCGCGCCGCGGTGCGCGCCGAGCTGGGCATTCCCGGGGACGCATTCGTGGTCGGCACCGTCGGCCGACTGGGTCCGGAGAAGGCTCACCCGTACTTTCTGCGCTCGGTCGGGCCGCTGCTGGGCCCCGACTTCCACGTCGTCATCGCCGGAGGTGGCGCCGAGGCGGAGCGGATCGCCGAGGTCGCGCGCGGGTTGCCGGTGCCGTCGTCGGTGCACCTGCTGGGTATGCGCCGCGACGTGCCGCGGGTGCTGGCGGCGTTCGACGTCTTCGCGCTGACCTCGGTCAGCGAAGGGCTGCCGCTGGTCATTCCCGAGGCGATGGCCACCCGGCTGCCGGTGGTGTCGACCGCGGTCGGCGGCATTCCCCAGGTGGTCGTCGAAGACCAGACCGGGCTGCTGGTCGAGTCCGGCGACGAGGCCGGGCTGCGCGATGCCGTGGCGCGGCTGGCCGGCGACCGCGCACTGGCCTCCCGCTTCGCCCGCGCCGGTCGCGAGCGGGCGCTCTCTCGCTATTCGAGCCAGCGGATGGTCGACGACTATCTCGCGCTCTATCGCGACTGCATGTCGCGCCGCGGCATCGACATCGCCACGTAAGCCCGCGCGGAGCCGTTGGGCGTGCGGCCGGCGCCGGCAGTGTGCACGATCCGTACAGCGCCGAGCCTTGATTCCGGGAGTTAACAAGGGATTGCGTCTGGTCCAGCGGTTGCACGAGTATCCCCCTATGGGGTTTTTCGGGGTCATGGTCGCCGTGCTGGCGCTGTCTGCCTGCCAATTCGACCAGGGCGGCCTCGGCTTCGCCGACGGCGACGGCGGCACCACCGGTGGCGCCGATGCGCGCCCGGTCGGCGATGGTGGCGCGACCCCCGATGGCGGTGGTGGCGGCGCCGACGCGCGCCCGGGCGCCGACGCTGGCGGCACCTGCACCAGCGCGTGCGTCAACGCCACCCAGTTTCGCGACTGCAGCCAGGGCGGCGCCATCATCGACTGCCCGCTCGGCTGCGGCGGCGGCGTCGCCGACCCGCACTGCCAGGAGCTGGTGCCGTCCAACGGCGTGACCCGTTCGGATCTGTCCGGTGTCACCGGCGGGCTGGTCGTGCCCAAGAACAAGACCGGCTTCATCAACGTCGACACGGGCGAGATCATCGTCGACGGCAACACCGTGCGCGACGCCGGCAACGGCATCGACGCCGGCATCGGTTACTTCCAGCGCGGTGGCCTGGCGGTGTTCGCGGTCAGCAGCGTGAGCCTCGCGGAGGGCTCGGTGGTGCGCCTCAGCGGCAACCGCCCGGTGATCCTGCTCAGCGACGGCGACGTGTCGATCAATGGCGGTACGATCGATCTGTCCGGCGGCTGTTTCAACTCCGACGAGACCACCTGCGGCGGTCCCGGGGGCGGCAACGGCGCCTTCGGCATGTTCGGCGCCAGCGGCTGCGGGCCGGGTGGCAACGGCACCGGCGGCACCAACGGCCCCGAGTCGGGCGCCGGTGGCGGCGGCATGGGCGCGCCCGGTGCCAAGGGCGGTGACGGCGACGCCGGCCGGCCGGGCGGCAGCGGCGGCACCACGTCGTCGTGCCCCGGGCCTTCGCTGGCGCCGCTGGCCGGCGGCTCGGGCGGCGGCCGCGGTGGCGGCGGCGATCAGATCGGCGGCAACGGCGGCGGTGGCGGCGGCGGCCTGCAGATCACCTCGTTCACCAGCATCGCGCTGGGCAAGGCCGGCCCCAAGCGCGGCACTATCGATGCCGGCGGCTCCGGCGGCTCCGGCAACGACGGCAACGGCGGCGGCGGTGGTGGCAGCGGCGGCGCCATCCTGCTCGAGGCCCCGCTGATCAGCGTGTCCAACGCCACCCTGGCGGCCAACGGCGGCGGCGGCGGCGACGGCGACGGCGGCTCGGACGGCGAAGCCGGCACCCTGACCGTGCAACCGGCCGCCGGCGGCAGCGGCGGCAATCCGGGCGGCGACGGCGGCGCCCGCAATGACGCGGCGCAGCCCGGCCCCGGCCCGACCGACGGCGCTGGCGGCGGTGGCGCTGGCGTCGGCATCATCCGCCTCAACGTGCCGGCTTCTGGCCTGATCCTGTCGGGCGAGACCGTCAGCCCGGCGCACACGCGCGGCGATCTGTCGGTGCAGTAGCTGGACGCGCAGGGCCGGCGCGACGTGCCCTGACTCACGCCCGGAGGCCAAATTCCGCCGTGCAGGATAGGCACAGTGAGCCGGTTCTGGCCGCCGCGGCCACTATACTGTGAGCCGCGTTCTAACCGGGAGAGGGAGTCCGTCGATGAAGAAGCTCGCGTCGTTGTCGCTGTTCGTGTTGGTGGTCGGAGCCTGTGGCAGTAGCTCGAACAATCCATCCAACCCGGACGGCGGAGGAGTCGGGCCCGACGCGTCGGTCGACGGTGCGTACACCATCACCTGGGGACCGAAGGTCATCCCGGCCGGGCAGGAAAACACGATGTGCGTGATCAAGAAGCTCGACAACACCGGCCAGCTGCACATCGGCGCCATCCACAACGTGCTCGGCAGCGTCTCCCACCACTTCATCGTCTACCGCGTGGCCGACCAGCCGGAGCAGCTCGATCCGATGCCCTGCAGCCCCTTCACCGAGACGATCGATCCGACCAAGGGATCGCCGCTGATGATCACGCAGAAGTTCGACGAGACCCTGACCCTGCCGCAGGGCGTGGCGTTCACCTTCGAGCCGAACCAGACCATCCGTCTCGAGCTGCACTTCATCAACACCACCGACACCGATCAGATGGAGACGGCGACCTCGACCTTCATCCCGATCGCCGACAACGACTTCCAGTACGAAGCCGACTTCCTGTTCATCGGCAACCCGGACATCACCCTGCCGCCGGGCCCGAACACCCTGGGCCCGACCTACTTCCCGCTGCCGACCGAGCTGAATGGCTCCAACTTCTTCGCCCTGACCGGTCACGAGCACCAGTGGGGCACCCGGGTCTCGGTGGCGACCACGACGGGCCCCTCGGGCAGCGACACGTCGGTCTACGACGTTCCCAACTTCAACTGGGACGAGCCGGCCACCATCTACCACGATCCGCCGTTCCAGGTTCCCAACGGCGGTGGCTTCCGCTTCACCTGCGACTGGGACAACAAGAGCGGCACCACCGTGAATTTCGGCGAGAGCGCCAACGACGAGATGTGTTTCTTCTGGGCCTATTACTATCCCAGCCAGGGCGCCAAGGTGTGCGTGCACACCGATCAGATCGGCAGCTTCGATCTCTGCTGCCCCGGGTCCCAGCTCTGCAGTCAGATCTTCGGTAACTGACGAAGCTCCGGTTCGTGCCGGGCCGCGCTACGAGCGGTAGTCGCCGGGATCGATGGCGAAGCGCTTGAGCAGCCGGTTGAAGTGGGCCCGCGAGTAGCCGGCCCGCCGCGCCGCTGCGCTGACGTTGCCGCTCTCCTGGCGCAGGGCGTCGACGACGGCCTCGCGCGTCGGCTCGCGTTCGGTTTCGGGCGCCGCCGCCGGGGCTGGTGCCGGCCCGCCGGTGACGGTGGCCGGCAGGTGGCTCTCCTTGATCGGTCCGCCGTCGCGGCCGGTGAGCGCCAGCGCCAGCGCGCTGCGCAACTCGCGCACGTTGCGCGGCCAGTCGTGGGTGAACAGCAGGCGCATCGCCTTGCGGGTGAACTGCACCGACTCGGCCTCGTCGCCCGCGAGCTCGCGCAGTAGCGCGGAGATCAGCAAGCCGAGGTCCTCCTTGCGCGCGCGCAGCGGCTCGAGCTGGATCACGGCGCCGGCGATGCGCGCGTACAGGTCCTCGCGAAACCGTCCGTCGGCGATCCACGCCTCGAGGTCGCGGTGGGTGGCGGCGACCACCCGCACGTCGACGGGAATCGGCGTGGTCGCGCCCACCGGCAGGACTTCGTGCTCCTGCAAGACGCGGAGCAGCGCCACCTGCGACGCTTCCGACAGCTCGGCGATCTCGTCGAGGAACAACGTCCCGGCGTCGGCCGCGCGCACGAGGCCGGCCGAGTCGCGATCGGCGCCGGAGAAGGCGCCTTTGGTGAAGCCGAACAGCTGGCTCTCGACCAGCGTCGCCGGCAGCGCGCCGCAGTTGACGGCGACGAACGGCCCCGGCCGTCCGCCGAGCTGGTGCGCCGCGCGCGCGGCCAGCTCTTTGCCGGTGCCGGTCTCGCCCTGTACCAGGATCGGAATCGCCGACCCGGCCACCCGTTCGAGCAGCGCGAATCGCTCGGCCAGCGCCGGCGCTGCGGTGGCCAGCACGGGGAGCGTCGCGCCGACGCTCTTCTTCGCCAGCGCCAGGTCGGTCGCGGCCGAGCCGCAGCGGTAGACCAGCATGGTTCCGCCGATCTCGAGGAGGTCGCCGTCCTCCAGCTGGCGCGACGACACCCGCTTGCCGTTGACGTAGGTGCCGTTCTTGGACCCCGCGTCCAGCAACATCCACGTGCCGGCGCGCTGGACTACCCGCGCGTGCGAGGTGGACATCCGCTCGTCGTCGGTCTGGACGTGGACGACGGCCCGCACGCCCTCTTGCTCGCGGAACGGCGCGCGCGTGCCCCGCCCCAGCCGCACCTCGCCACCCGCTGGCAGCTCGATCACCAGGGGTGAGTCGAGCGGCTTAACCGACTGCATCGCGCGTACCAACCAGGATGGCCGCGCGCCGCCCTCCATGGAGAGGCTGTCCTCGTACGACAGCGTGTCTGGCGCCATGGCCGCAGTGTACTGTCGGCGCCGTTCGCGGGCACCGCAGCGGCCGCGCTTTTTCTGCATCTGCCAGCGGGCGAGCGTAAGGTAGAGGTATGGCCGCAGGCAACGGGTTCTTCGCGGAGGTAAATGCGGCGGTAGACCGCGCTGTCGCGTTGATGGAGTTCGAGCCGGGGATCCTCGAGCAGATCCGAGCGTGCGACTGCGTCTACCGGGTCAATTTCCCCACCCGGCGCGACGACGGCAGCATCGAGGTCATCCAGGGCTGGCGCGTCGAGCACAGCCATCACCGGGCGCCGACCAAGGGCGGCATCCGCTACAGCATGATGGTCAGCGAGGACGAGGTGACGGCGCTGGCGGCGCTGATGACGTACAAGTGCGCCATCGTCGACGTGCCTTTCGGCGGCGCCAAGGGCGGCTTGAAGATCGCCGCGTGGAAATATTCGCCGGCGGAGCTCGAGCGGATCACTCGCCGGTTCACCTTCGAGCTGACGCGGAAGAACCTGATCGGACCAGGCGTGGACGTGCCGGCGCCCGACTACGGCACCGGGGCGCGCGAGATGGCGTGGATCGCGGACACGTACACGATGTTGCACCCGGGCGACCTGGACACGCTGGCGGCGGTCACCGGCAAGCCGGTCACCCAGGGCGGCATTCGCGGGCGCAACGAGGCGACTGGTCGCGGGGTCTACTTCGGCATCCGCGAGACCTGCGAGGACGAGGAGTTGGCGAAGAAGTGGGGGATGACGCACGGGTTCGCGGGCAAGCGGATCATCGTTCAGGGGCTGGGAAACGTCGGCTATCACGCGGCCAAGTTCTGCCAGGAGGGCGGGGCGGTGATCACCGCGCTGGCCGAGTTCGACGGCGCCGTCCACGATCCGAACGGCCTGGACGTCGAGGCGGTCTATCACCACTTCCGCGAGACCGGTTCGATTCGCGGCTTCCCCGGCGCGACCACGCTGGAGAGGTCGGCCGAAGCGCTCGAGCTCGAATGCGACATCCTGGTTCCGGCCGCCCTGGAGGGCCAGATCACCGGCGAAAACGCGCCGCGGATTAACGCGCGGGTGATCGCCGAGGGCGCCAACGGTCCGGTCACCGGGGAGGCCGACGCGATCTTGCGCGCGCGCGGCATCGGCCTGATCCCCGACGTCTACCTCAACGCCGGCGGCGTGGTGGTGTCGTACTTCGAGTGGATCAAGAACATCTCGCACATTCGGTTCGGGCGCCTGGGCCACCGGCTGGAGCAGCAGCACTCCGAGCGGCTGCTGCGTGCGATCGGCCGGATGAGCGGCGCGCCGGAGATGCCGGACGACGAGTTCAAGCGCATCACCGCCGGTAGCGACGAGGTATCGCTGGTCAACTCCGGTCTCGAGGACGCGATGATCACGGCGCTCGGCGAGCTCCGGTCGGTGCAACGCGAGAACCGCGAGGTCGACCTGCGGACGGCGGCCTACGTCGTGGCGCTCACCAAGATCCGCCGCGCCTACGACGAGCTCGGCCTGTTCCCGTGATCAGCAGCGCGACCAGCCCGGCCAGCGCCAGCGCGCCACCGGGTGAGGCGCCGCCACCGTCGCAACAGCCGCCGCCGGCCTGATCGCAGGGGACGTAGTAGGCGACGCTCGCCGCCCGGCTCGATCTGCACGCACGAGTGACCGCCGCAGTCGCCGTCGCAGCTGAGGCTACACCGTCGATTGTGGCGACCACGACAGCTGCGTTCGCTTCGGCCACGCCACGGTCTCCATCTCCTGCCAGGATGAGTTCGACAGCACCCTGGACGACTGGGGCTTCTCTCCCGTCTGCGCCTGAGCGTGTATCATAGCCGCCGATGGGCAAGCGACCGAACAGGTCGAAGTTGATCCTCGCGGCCACCGTGGCGCTCGCCGTCGCGGTGGCCGTGCTGCTTTGGCAGAGCCGCAGCGGCTCGGATGAGCCGGCCGCGGTTGCGCCGGCGTCCGCTGGCGACGGCCAGGGCTCCGCGGGGGCCGCTGGCGCCCGGGCATCGTCCGAGGGTCCGGCCCCGAGCCTGGACAACGCCAGCCAAACCTCGGACCCGTCGGGCGACTCCGCCGACCGCCCGCGCCGACCCAGCGAAGCGCTCGACGAACGCGACGTGCCGCCACCCAAGGGCGTGGCCAACGTGCAGCGCCCATCGGGTGACGTGACGATGTCGTTCCGGCTGGAGAAGACCAAGCACCTGATCTCGCTGCTCGAGAGCCGGGCCGACCGGATGGAGCAGCACATCACCGAGGCCGAGCGGGCGGGCAACGCCGAGGAAGCCGCCAAGGGGCGCATCATCTTGCAGCGCCTTCGGTCGCGCATCACCGCGGTCAAGCAGGAGCTGTCCGATGGCGAGGCCGGCAACCCGCTGACGGAAGGCGACGACAAGCGCGCCGGTCAGCCGCCACCAATGCAGCAGGAGTTCGTCCCGCCGAAGAGCAAGCCGTGACCGGGCGGGGGAGATGGCTCGCGCTCGCGGCCGCCGCGTTGGCCGCGAGCCCCGGTTCGAGGCGCGCCGCCAGCAAGGCACGAGGAGGAAGTGGGCTGTAGCCCATGCCTGACGAGTAAGGCGGCTGGCGGTGATGCATCGGAAGCGTGGCGACGGGACGTTTGACACCAGACTCCTAGCTTCCCTTGCCGTACGACTTGCGCAACAGGCCGAGCAGATCGAGCGCGGTGCCGCGCGCCAGGATCAGGGCGCTGGGGACGTAGGCCAGCCCGCCGGCGACGACCTCCATGCCCAGGCGCACGAAGCGGTGTTCGACGCCCAGCTGATGCCAGCCCCAGCGAGCGCCGTAGACGGCGGCGACCATCGGCACGCACGCGGCAAGCGGTCCGACGAAGCCGGCGACCATGCGCGACATGTGGATGTTGTCGAGCCGGTGGATGTACCAGACGCTGGCCAGGGCGTGGAGACCGAATGCCATACCGACCCCGGCGCATGCCCACTCGGGTCCGCCGGCGTGGCCGAGGGCGGCGATGCCGGCGAGCAGCGCCGCCACCTTGCCGCACTCGAGCCACATGATCGCCTGCGGCTTGTCGCGCACCTGCAGGTAGCTGGCGATGGTCCAGCCGATGGGGCGGAACACCGCCAGTGCCGACAACACCAGCAGCAGCGGCGCCACGCCCTGCCACTCGCCGTTGAACAGCACGTGGACCAGCGTCTCCGAGATGGCGCCGAGCCCGACCGCCAGCGGAAATACCAGCAGCGCCAACAGCGCGGTTCCCCTGACCAGCGAGCGCTTGCGCTGCCCTTCGGTCATGTGGGCGAACGAGGGCAGCAACACGTCGCCGATGTGCTCACCGACCTGCGTGGCGGGGATGTCCGCCAGGTTGTAGGCCAGGTTGTACATACCGGTCGGCCCCGGACCGAAGATACTGGCGAACACCAGGTTGTCCCAGCGGCGCGCGGCGAAGTGCGCCGACGTCGCCAGCGAGATCGGCAGGCCGAAGCGGAACAGGTCGCGGGTCTCGCCCTTGTGCAGGCGGTGGGGCTCGATCCATTCGCGCCACGGCGCCGCCTTGCCGAACACCAGCAGGCGCAGGGCCGAGCGGACGACGTTGGCCAAAACGATCGCCTCGCCGCCCCAGCCGGCGGCGGCCAGCCCGATCGAGGTCCCGGTGTAGAACAGCTCGCCGGCGGTGCGTCCCAGGCTGACCACGCGGAAGCGCATGTCGCGGACCAGGATCCGCTCGGGCATGTACGACAGCCGGTCGAAGCAGACCGCCAGCACCAGCCCGGGGACGTAGATCACCGCGCCGGGCGAGCCGAACAGCGGCGTCAGCGGCTTGCGGAACAGCAGCACCACCGCCAGGGCGACGACGCCGAAGGTCAGGTGATAGAAGCTGGCGTGGAACGCCGCCCGCCGCCCGGCCTTGGGCTTGGCGACGACGTAGTGGCCGAAGCCGAAGATCGACAGCTGGTTGGCCGTCAGCACCAGCACGCTGGCGACCGACACCTCGCCCATGATGTCGGGCGCCAGGAACCGGGTCAGCAGCAGGGTGCCGACCACGCCGATCAGCCGCGCGCCGATGCTGCCGCCGATGGTCCAGGCGGCGCCGCGCACCGCTTTCTTGGCGAGGGACAAGCGGTCCGTTTATCGCACGCCGCGGGGCACAGTCCAGTGCCGGCGGCTACGGTACGTGGACGGAGTCGCCGGCCAGGAGCACCAGGTTCATCTCCGGTCGCTTGCCGTTGGCAATGAGGCCGTAGGCGATCGGGATGTCCCGCACCTCGCCGGTCTTGGGGGCCCGGCGCTGGATGACGATCTGATTGCGCTTGGCAAACCGGGTGAATCCGCCGGCCAGGGCGATCGCCTCGGATATGGTGGTGTAGTGGGTCGCCTGGAACACTCCCGGCCGGACCACCTCGCCGGAGACCGTGAACCGGTAGCTGTTGATGGCGGTGACCGACACGGTGACCGCGGTTCCCTCGAGCTTGACGAAGTCCTGGACCCGCTTCTCGATCTCGGATTTGAGCTGGCTGGGGGTCTTGCCTGCGGCCCGCATGTCGCCGATGAGTGGCATGGTCACGGTCCCGTCGGGCCGGATGACCATGCGGGCCGACAGATCCGGGTTCTTCCACACATTGACCTCGAGCTCGTCCGAGATGCCCAGGACGTACTCGCTCTTGCGCGGATCCGGCTCCTGCGCGTAGTCGTAGCTGGGGATCTTGGGCCCGCAGCCCCAGGCGGTGGCCAGGGCGAGGGCGAGGCTGATTCGAACCAGGTAGCGTTTCATGTCGGCGCGCTCGTGCGCGCTACTATAGTCCACGCACGCCCATGTTTGCCATTCCCGGCACGCTCGCCCTGATCGCCTTCATCTACGTGCGCCCGCAAGAGGTGTTCACCGGGCTCCAGCGCCTCCCGCTGCTGTACCTGTTCTTCGCCCTGGCGATCTTCGGGCTGGTCGTGGATCTGCGGCTGCGCGTGAGCCGCCCTCGGCTGGTGCCGCAGATGCCCTGGGTGATCGCCCTGTATCTGTGGAGCGTGCTGACCGTGGCGATCAACGCGCCGCAGGTGCTGACCGACCGGGCGATCGAGATCGCCATCCCGGTGATCCTGTTCGTGGTCATCGCCCACAGCGTGCAGTCGTTCCGCACCCTGCAGGTGGTCGCCGCGATGCTCCTGGCGCTGGTGATCTTCCTCGCGGCCCTGGGCGTGCAGCAGGGCAACGCCGAATGGGGTTGCCTGCAGCTGGATCCGTCCGGCCCGAAGGATCTGTCCACCGGTCATCCGGACGGGCGCGCGTGCTCGACCGATCGGATGTGCTACGGCGGTGACGCGGCACCGGGGGCCGACTACGCGTGCGAGCGGATCGGCCTGCTCGGCACCACGTCGGTCGGTCACGGTCGCGTTCGCTACCGCGGGGTGCTGCAGGATCCCAACGAGCTGGCGCTGACCATCGGCCTCGGTCTGGCGCTGATGCTGGCGTTCTTCGATCGCAAGAAGAGCGCGAAGCGAGGGCTGTTCCTGGTGCTGACCTTCGTCCTGGTGCTGGTGTGCGTGATGTACACCGAGTCGCGCGGCGGGCAGCTGGTCTTCTTGACCGTCATAGGCGCCTACTTCGTCCGTCGCTACGGCTGGCGCGGCGGGGTGGCCGGTCTGTTGGTCGCGTTGCCGGTGCTGCTCCTGGCCGGCAGCGGCGAGCGCCACGACGCCACCAGCTCGACCGACGAGCGCATGGAGACGCTGTACACCGGCATCGATATCTTCCGCTCGTCACCCCTGATCGGCGTCGGCGAGGGGCAGTTCACCGAATACAACTACCTCACCGCGCACAACTCGTATCTCCTGGCCGCCGCGGAGCTGGGCATCGTCGGCTTCTTCCTGTTCGCCAGCGTCCTGTACATCTCGATCAAGATCCCGTTGCTGGCGCTGCGTCGCTACGCCGGACGCCCCGACGCCGCGGTCGCCGCCACCTGGGCGATGGCGCTGCTGGCTCTACTCGCCGGGCTGTACATCGGCTCGTTCTTCCTGTCGTTCACCTGGCACCACGTGCTGTGGATCCACCTGGGTCTGTCCGGCGCGCTCTACTCGGCGATCCGCACCCACGACCCGGAGTTCACGGTGCGCTACGGCGCCCTCGACATGGTCGGCGTGGGCGCCTTCTGCGCGATCCTGCTGCCGTTCCTGTTCGTCTACCTGCGCCTCGAGGGCGTGTAGCGCGCCGACCCTAGCGAAAGTGCCAGCGCCCCTCGGCGTGGTCGATGATCTGCGTCGTGGTCCACGGCATGACGAAGTACTGGTTCACCGACCAGTAGTCGTCCATCAGGTCGCGGAAGTGGCCGGAGTTGCGGTCGTAGATTTCGCCGCCGGGCAGGGCGATGTGGGTGACCGGATCGCCGCCGGCGAACTCGGTGACGTGACGCATCGCCGGGCCGTGGCCGTAGGTGAAGTCGGTGTCGCCGTAGCCGGGTGACGACGCGTCGACCGAGAACTGGTCGCCGTGGCGGGGATAGCCGCCGGCCAGGTCGGGGTCCTGCTCGTTGGGCGGGGGCACGTTGAGCTCGTTGGCCGGGACCAGCGCCTCGAGGGTGAGCCGGTGGACCTTGCCCCAGCGCCAGTCGTTGGGATCCGACGAGCCGAAGCCGGCCGAGCCGGTCAGCCACCCTCGCGTGCGCAGGAGCGCCATCACCGCCTGCAGCCGGCAGCTCTCGACGGTGCCGGCGGTGCGCATGTCGTCGCAGAGCAGCGGCTCACCGGTCTCGGTCGCCAGGCCGGTCTTCAGCTGGTCCGGGTGGACGAACACCGCGTAGGCCGCCGGCGCCAACCAGGTGCTGGCCCTGTAGCCGAGCACGCTGGCCTCGTCGCCGAACATGCCGGGCAATAGCTCGACCATCCAGTCGTTGAACAGCGACGTGGCGGCGCTGTCGGTCAGCTCCTGCTGCGTCGGGCTGCCAGAGGCCGCGGCCGGGGTTTCGTACGTCCACGACGACAGCAGCGTGTGCGCGGTGGCCAGGAAGCTGTCGTCGGCGGCGGTCAGACCGGTGGCGTAGCTCTGTAGATCGGGGTAGCTCCCCGGCGTTTGCCGCTCGGTCTGCAGCGCCTCGATCGCGGCCAGCAGGTGCGGCGCCAGCGCCGAGCCCATGTTGGAGTAGGTGTCGGCCTGGATCGACATCATGTCGTCGGCGGTGATGCTGCGACCGGCGTCGATGACCGCCTGGATCCGCCGGGTGATGCGGCCGACGCGCCAGCCCGGGTCGTAATCCTTGGCGCCCACGTAGTAGAGGTGATCCTCGACCATCGGCTGGTTGAGCGGGTTGCCGTCGGCGGTGGCGCCGATCGGATCGTTGTTGGCCGTGGCCAGGAATCCCTTGGCCGGGTCGACGGCGTACGGCACGTGGTCGTCGGCGAAGAAGCCGTCCCACTCGCAGGTGCCGTCGCCGGGAACCACCCACCAGGGCGCCACCCCTTCGGGCGCGGTGTCGGGATCGAAGCCGAAGCAGCCGGCGGTGCGCCGGGGCAAGAGCGCGTGCGAGGTCCAGCCGATGTGCCCGGCGTCGTCGGCGAAGACCCAGTTCTGGCCGCCGAAGCCGAAGTCGTTCATCGCGGCGACTCCTTCTTCCACGGTGCTGGCGGTCCACAGCCGGTAGAAGCTGCGCAGCTCGTGGGTCACCTGGTAGCCGGTGTAGCGGACCGAAATCGCCTGGTTGCCGGTGCGCGGCGCCAGGTCGTGGTCGACGATCGCCGGCACGATCGGTCCGTGGTGCGGCACCCGCTCGTAGGTCACCGTCTTCTGGTCGGTGATCGTCCCCAGCGCGCCGATCTTGATCGTCTCCTGCCAGCTGTCGATCGGCACCTGACCGCCGTCGTAGCTGACGCAGTCGCCGCCGCCGCTGGTGCACGGCGCGACGTCCTCGAGATAGAAGTCGGTGACGTCATGGTTGACCGTGGTCGCGCCCCAGGCCAGGTGCTGGTTGTGACCCAGGATCACGCCGGGGATGCCGGGGAAGGTGATGCCCTCGACGTCGATCCGGTCGGGTACGGTCAGGTGGACCAGGTAGAAGATCGACGGGCTCGACAGCTGCAGGTGCGGGTCGTTCGACATGATCGTCCGTCCGCCGGTGATCGCCGGCCCGGCGACCCAGTTGTTGGAGCCGTTGTCCGGGTGGTGGAGCAGATAGTTGCCCACCTTCTTGCGCGCCAGGGTGTGGGCGACCTGCTCCAGCAGCGCGGCCGGCACGTCCGGCCGCCGCGGCCCCGTGCGTCGCGCCGTGGCGCCGGGCGGGAAGCCGTCGATGGTCGAGGTGGTGTCCATCGGCTCGAACGGGAACAGGTCGAAGCCGATGCCGGCCCGCGCCGCCCGGTCGGGGTAGGCGTTGCCGTCGGCCCGGTCGAAGCGGTCGAAGGCGCGCTGCCAGTTTTCGGTCCTGCCGATCTCGCCGTCCTCGTACGACAGCGACCACGCCTGCAGCCGGCCGATGGCCAGCGAGTCGACCGGCGTCCACGGCGCGGCGCGGGTGGCGTCGAACCAGACCGCCACCGCCGGGTCCAGCTCGTGCTTGCCGCCCGCCAGCTCGCCCAGGTACTGATTGACGCCGTCGGAGAAGCGGTTGAGGAACTTCACCATCTCCTGGTCGCGCGGATCGCTCGACGCCTGCAGCTCGGCCCACCCCTCCTCCGCCAGCGGCCGCATCCGGTGCATGCGCATCTCCAGGTCGGTGTCGATCTGCGACGCATCGAGCGCGCCGAACAGCTCGGCGATGGTGGCACTGGCGAAGTGGCGGAACAGATCCATCTGCGGCAGCCGGTCGGCGGCCATGACGTAGCCGTGAACGAACGCCAGGTCGTCCATCGTGGTGGCGTAGACGTGGGCGACGCCGTACTCGTCGCGGACTACGTCGACCGGGCCGTCGAGACCGTCGACCTGGAGCTCCTGGTCGGCGGGGATGCCGTCGAACGGACCGCGGTTCTTCTGGTTGTCCCCGCAGGCGCAGAGCAAGCAGACCAGGCCGACCAGGCAGCGGGTGCGCATGCCCGGAAGGCTAGTTGATTGCGCCGGCCGGTGGAAGGGCCTTCACCACCGAGCGGAACCCCGGTTCTACAACGTGCCGGAGTCGCAGATGACGCCAAACTGGCCGCCGCGCGCCGGGTAGCGATACGTGGTGCCGAAGCACATTTCGTCCAGCGTCGAGTCGCCGAACGAGACCGTCTTGCCGGTGGTGTTGTTGTAGGTGCAGTAGACGTCGACCTCGTCGCCCGCCTTCATCTGCACCATCGGGTCGATGGGGTAGATCGCCTGGTTTTCGAAGTCGTAGTCGCCGTCGTGCATGGTGACGTCGCCCTCGACCGAGCTCTTGGCCACGACCTTCATGTGCGTGCCCAGCTGGTGCATGTGCGGGTTGACGGCGAACAGGGTGACGTCGCCGTTCATCACGCAGCGGCCGGTCTGAGTGCTCTCGCCCGGCGGGATGTGCAGGTTGAAGACGTTGCCCATCAGCACCACCTCGGCCTCGTGCTCGACCTGGTCGGCGGGGATGGTCTTGATCTTGGTGCCGGAGGTGCCGGTCAGCGCGGAGTCGCTGATGTTGAACAGGTGCAGGTTGAGCAGCAGCTGCTGTCCCTTGGATAGCTTGACCGCCACGCCGGGCGGGAACGCGATCGAGTTGGTTCCGACGCCCGAGCCGAAGATCGCGCCGTCGCCCAGCGTGTTGGCCGAGCAGTCGAACTCGCCGTCGGCGCCGCCGGCCGAGTCGGTGGCCAGCACGGTGTGGTGGGTGCCCAGCGGGATGATTGCCCGGAACTCGCTGATGTACATGTCCTCGGGCACGGTGGCACGCACGCAGTGATATCCCTCACTGCCCGCGGGAATCGACCAGCTGCCCTGGATCAGGGTCTGCCAGCCGTCGCCGCCGCCGCCGCCGTCGGGGGTGTCGCCGCCACCGCCACCCCCCCCGTCCGCACCGGTGCCTCCGGCGGGGTCCGAGGTGCCACAACCAGGGGTGTAAATGCCCAGAACAACGAGACAAAGCAGCGGACACACCAGTCGCATTCGATCCCTCCTCACGCCCGCGAAGTATGGCCCGCGGGTCCGCATCGGCTCAATCGAAAACTGAGGCGCGCGTCAGCTATTTCGGTCAGGCATTGACAGTTGTAGTAACGCTACTACACCATGGGAGTAGTTGATCCCATGACCCAAAAGCGACAATTATTCCGACCCATGAGAATCACACCCGGCTTGATGCTGGGAGCAGCCCTCGCAATGGCTGCCTCGGCATGTACGAAAGACGACAAGGGGCTCGAGGCTCACTTGAAGAGCATCGACTCCCAGCTCCACGACATCAAAGGCGACCTTGCCGCGCTCAAGAAGGGCGGCCTCGCCCGCGCCGGCGGCGCGCGAGGAGCGGCTCGCCCCTCCCGGCCCCCCGGTCCCGATGCTCAAGCGGTCTACGCGGCGCCCATCGAAGGAGCGGCGTTCCTCGGCGCACCGAACGCGAAAGTTACGGTGGTCGAGGGCTTCGACTTTGCTTGACCGTTCTGCCTGAGGGTCCGTGCGACCGTCCACCAACTCCTGAAGGATTACAAGGGCGACATCAAGGTCGTCTACAAGAACCTCATCGTGCACCCCGGTAGTGCCACGATACCGGCGGAAGCCGGCTGTGCAGCACATCTCCAGGGCAAGTTCGCGGAGATGGAAGATCTCATCTGGAAGAAGGGCTACCAGGATGGGCGCAACCTGTCCAAGGACCGCATGACCGAGCTCGCCAAGGAAGTGGGGCTCAACATGTCGAAGTTCAACGCGGACCTGGGTGGCCAGTGCAAGAAGATCGTCGCGCAGGACGGGA
>Ga0114931_10001580_pt1 | contig 29111 bp, 18 predicted proteins | sample 2SBtaG_FD_89579 | JGI IMG/M metagenome (GOLD analysis project Ga0114931, IMG submission 89579) | Deep subsurface microbial communities from Kolumbo volcano to uncover new lineages of life (NeLLi) - 2SBTROV14_V59a metaG | ecosystem: Environmental > Aquatic > Marine > Volcanic | place: Kolumbo... | reverse complement strand
CGGAGGGTTTCGCCCCCCGAGATTACAAGAAGCTTGAGGCGGGGCTGCCGGTTCGGCATTGGATACTGAAGAACCCGTTTCGCCCCCCGAGATTTCAAGAAGCTTGAGGCGGAGCTTGGCCTTGTCAGACGCGATCGCTTTCGCGCTGTTTCGCCCCCCGAGATTTCAAGAAGCTTGAGGCGGCGACAGTCGCAGCATGGCAGGTAGCCTTTGCCATAGGTTTCGCCCCCCGAGATTTCAAGAAGCTTGAGGCGGTTTAATCACGGGAAGATCTGAAACAATCACTTCGGTTTCGCCCCCCGAGATTTCAAGAAGCTTGAGGCGGGACTGCATGTCTTGAGGTGTGGCGTCCGGGTTCTGGTTTCGCCCCCCGAGATTTCAAGAAGCTTGAGGCGGGATGAGTTTACCGGCAACGCCGTGGAGGTCACGGGTTTCGCCCCCCGAGATTTCAAGAAGCTTGAGGCGGAAAGGAAGAAGTCGGCAGTTGCACGATGTTTGTTTGAAAACTCGGCGGGTTGTTGTTGGTTAGCGCCCTTATGCGTGTCATCCGTTTTCAACAGAAAAATTTCCAATCCGCCATCCGGAAACTGGACCGCCGATCCGCTCCGCCGGCAGGTGTGGAGGAAATTGTGAGGAATGTCATTTCTGCCGTGAAGTCTACAGGCGATCAGGCGGTTCTCGAATTTACCCGGAAATTCGATAAGGCCGTGTTTCGGTCCGGTAAAAAAATGCGAGTGACTGAGGCCGAGTTGGACGCATCCGAAAAGGCGGTGGACGCCGCCACCAAACGGGCCATCGCTGTTTCACGGAAAAATGTCATCGCTTTTGCCAGGAGAGGTCTGCGGAAAAACTGGACCGGAAAAAATGCCCAGGGCGCGGAAGTCGGAGAAATCTATCAGCCATTTGAACGGGTTGGAATTTATGTTCCCGGTGGCAGCGCCCCATTGGTTTCCACCTCCAACATGACTGTCTGCCTGGCCGCCGCCGCCGGGTGTCCTGAGATTGTGGTGGTGACTCCTCCTCGACCCGACGGAACGGTCAATCCCGCCCTGCTCTATGCTCTCCGCGAAGCCGGGGCGACCGAGATTTACAAAGCCGGAGGAGCGCAGGGAATGGCCGCCATGGCGCTGGGCACAAAATCCATCAGCCCGGTCGTCAAGGTGTTTGGGCCGGGCAATTCTTTCGTGGTCGAAGCGAAACGCCAGTTGTTCGGCGTGGTGGCTGTGGACCTGCTTCCCGGGCCCAGCGAAGTGGTGGTGCTGGCGGACAACAGTGGAAAGGCCTCGTTCATCGCCGCTGACATGTTGGCTCAGGCGGAACACGGAGGTGACAGCGTGATGGGTCTGATCACTGACTCGGAAAAGCTTCTGGACGAGGTCCGTCGGGAGATTGATTCCCAGCTCCGGACACTCAGCCGACAATCGCAGTTGAGGGGCGCCCTGCGACAGGGCGCCTGGATGATTCTGGTGAAGAAAATCGAAGACGGCATCGGGATCGTAAACGCTTTTGCGCCGGAACATTTATCGTTGATCATTCGGAAGGAAAAATCTCTCCTGCCGGGAATCAAAACCGCGGGCGCTATTTTTTCAGGGAATTATTCTCCGGTTGCGGCGGGAGATTTTCTGGCGGGACCAAGCCACGAACTTCCCACCGGCGGAGCGGGGAAATCGTTCCCCGGTCTGACGGCCGATCAATTTCAGCGGCGCACCAGTATCGTCCGCCTGGACAAGCAATCTATCGCCAAATCGGTTCCCTTCGTCGAGGCATTCGCCAAGGTCGAAGGTCTGGATGCTCACGGAAGATCTGCCGCCATTCGGGTGGAGTGAACAGGGTATGGTCGTGGATCTTACCCTGTCTGGCTTTCACTTTTTCCTTCATCAACAGGGCAGGATAATGTAGGCATGTAGGTTTGTATGAATCCTGAAATCCCGCGAGCAAGCGATGATGATCTTTATGTTCCACCGAGCAGGTGGCCGTCCAGTTTTGGCGTGATTGCCATTGTGTTCGGGGTCTTCGGATTGTTCTCCAGTCTGAGCAAGATTGTCCAGTATATCATGTTCGGAAGCGGGTTCATGGGCACGCTCTACCAGACCGGCGGTGCGGGCACTCCCGCTGAAAAAGAGATCAGCGAAATGGTCGGAGACACGTTTTCGGCGATGGAGAAAGCGGTCCCCCAACTGATGATTTGTGAAATTGTGCTGGGGGTTCTGGCACTGGCCCTGATGACCGGCGGGATTTTGCTTTTGATGAGGCGGCGGTCCGCTTCGTGGCTGCTTCAGGGCTGGGCGGTTCTCAAGATCATTGGAGGCGGTTTCGGGGCCTACCTGAGCTGGCAGATGATGGGCCAGATACAGGCGGGAATTTTTGCCGGGGCGACGTCTCCCACGCAGGTCATTGGCATTGTGTATAAAGTGATGTTTCTTTTCCAACTCGCCTGGCTGGCAGCGTTGCCGGTGGTTTTTCTGATCTGGCTCAATCGGGAGGCGATCCGCAACGACATGGCGGGAAGCACCTGGAAATAGCCGGGCACACTTTTCCGTCCGGGACGCCGAATTACATGAACATCGCCGTTGTCCACTATCATCTGCAAACGGGCGGAATCAGCCGCGTGATAGAATCAGCCCACGCCGGGTTGTCCCAAATGCCTGATTGCGCCATGCTCGTTTTTTCGGGAGAACCTCCCGATAGTGGTATCGATCGCGAAAACGTGATCGTGATTCCGGGGCTGGGCTTTCAAAGGGGAGGCAATACCCAGGTGGCCGAAAGCCTGGCGGACGCCCTGCGCGAGGCCTCGCGTGCTCGCTTTGGCTCTTTGCCTGATGTTTGGCACTTTCACAATCACAGCATCGTTCGCAACGCCATGATGCCGTCGGTCGTTCATAACCTGGCCACATCCGGGCAGAAGGTATTGCTCCAGATTCACGATTTTCCGGAGGATGGCAGACCGCAGAATTACGCCGAGCAACGATCATTTTTTGAATCGGACAAGGTCTTTGAACAGACCCTGTATCCCAAGGCGCCCCAGGTTCACTATGCGGCGATCAACCAGCGGGATTTCGGGTTTCTCCGGAACGCCGGGGTCAGGTCCGGCAATCTTCATTTGCTGCCAAACCCCATTCATGAACCGAGGGTCACCTCAAAGCCTTCGGAACGACCTTTTGCAAAAGGGAAATTGTTTGCCCTTTATCCCAGTCGGGGAGTTCGGAGAAAAAACCTGGGGGAACTCCTGCTTTTGAGCTTGTTGAACCGTGACCGGGTGGAGTTCGCAACCTCCCTGCCTCCTGCCCGGTCGGATGCCCAGACTACTCATGAATTGTGGCGAAACCTGGCCCGGCGTCTGGAGCTTCCTGTCACATTTGGAATCGCGGATCGTGGCGAATTCAGCTATTCTGACCTGCTCGGCTGGGCGGATTTTTTTGTCACAACCAGTATTGCGGAGGGTTTTGGACTGGCTTTTCTGGAGCCCTGGATCATTGAGAAAAGCGTGGTGGGCCGAAATCTTGAGCGCATTACCAGAGATTTTTCGGATCAGGGGATACGGCTCAACCACTTGTATTCCCGTCTGGAGATTCCCGTGGACTGGCTGGATGAAACTGCTTTGTCGCGGGAGATGGACAATAGTCTGCGGCAAAGCTACCTGGCCTATGATCGGAGTCTCCCCAAGACGGCGGTCAAAGAAGCCTGGCAAGTTTGGGTGCAGGATGGAAAAATCGATTTCGGGGTTCTCAGCGAGTCATTTCAGATGGAAGTCCTGGAAAAAATATCTGCCTCACCTGAGTTGATAGAGCGGGTTGTGGCGCCGGTCATGAAACCGTGCCGGGAGGAGGGAATAGCGGAGCGGCGGGAACTGGTGCGCCGGTTTTACAGTGTGGAATCATATGGTCGTCGTCTGCACGGCATTTACCAAAAAATGAAGAACAGCAAAACAGGCAGCCTGAAACATCTGCCAACGAAAAAAATTCTGGATCAGTTTCTGGATCCCAAAAGGCTCAATCTTATGCGAACCTGATCGTCCTGTATCCGCGGGGATCGGATGGGTATCTTCGCGGCCTCGACCTCCCAAACGACAGAAACATGAATGATAGGAAACACCCGAAAAATTACCAGGTGAAGTTTTCCAGTTCGGTGGACTGGGAGGATGCGGACATCCTGACCGATTTCTCTTTTCCCTGGCTGGAAAAGGAGGCGCCCCGCACCGAATTTCGTGCCCTTTGGAATGGGGCCGATTTTCATTTTCGGTTTGATGTGGAGGACAGGGATTTGGTTCTGGATGAGTCGGGTGAACCGGACAGGGCGGTTTTAGGATCAGATCGAGTGGAGATTTTCTTTTCTCCGACCGCGGAATTGAGTGAACCCTATTATGGGATCGAAATGGAGCCGCGCGGAGGAGTCTATGATTACCAGGGAATCTATCACCGAAAATTCAGTCCCCAGTGGAAAATGCCGGGCCTGGAGTTCCTGGGAAAAATCAGAGAAGGAGATGGTTATTCAGTCACCGGAAAAATTCCGGTGGAAACACTGCAAGAACTGCGGTGTCTAACAGATGGAGAGGCCGTGGCCGGAGTCTATCGGGCCGAGTTCAGTCATTTGCCGGACGGCAGTATTCGGGAAGACTGGATCAGTTGGGTGGACCCGGAAACCGTAACTCCGGATTTTCACGTCCCATCGTCATTTGGCCGTTTCATTTTCAACCCGAACCATGGCTGAACCCATCCATCACCTCGATCAGGAGCCCTGTCCCTTTCTTCCCGAAACAGAGCAGCCGCTACGGGCCGTCGCCATGCGTAAGCTCGGTTCAGATCGGGGCGAAGCCTTTTATTTTCGCGCTTTGGAATGTGCTCAATCCCTGTGGCTTCAAGCATTGCCGGCCCAATCACTCCTGTTGATCAACCGGGCCCTGGGATCTGATTTAAACGGTCACGAAGCCGTATTGAAAAAATTTCCGCTGCCCTATGAAGCGGCAGCCTGGGTCATGCAAAACCGCAAAGCGGATCAATTCATCGGCAATCCGAGACGGCATTATCAGCACCTGGCCACGCGGATGGTGCCTCCCAGAAAGGAACCGCGAATCTGGAGAGCCTGGGGATGCTGGTATCTGGCCTGTTGCATTTTTCCGGACTACCCGGCGGATGAAGTGCAACTGAAGAATGAAGTGGTGAAGGAACCGACCCGGGAAGAAATTGTCGCTCACCTGGAAAATTTCGGCACGGACGGAGAAGCGAGATTGTGGCGCCGGATCGCAGAGGAGGTTTACTCGTCCAGCTCCAGCAGTTTGGACCGTTCGTCGTTGTAACGCGTGACTTTTTTCTGGGTATCCACGTCATTGCGCAGATCGGATGGGAGCCGGAAAACAAGGCTGATTGCCTGGTCCAGATAGTAAATGGCGAGGTGACGGGAGGTCAGTTCGTCAGTCGGAAGACAGGAGGAAGCCATGGCGTAGGCCTCGGCCAGGGACAGTTTTAAGTGCGGATCATAGGGTCGGGTCCGGACGGCTTCCTCCCGCAAGGTAATTTCCTTTTTGAACAAGTAGAGGGCGGCTTCCGGCTGTTCCTGATCTTTTTGAATTCTGCCCAGAGCGTTGAGCGCATTCATCTCAATGGATCTGGCCTGCTCGCTGATGGTGGGCGGTCCATCCTGCAAAGTCCCGGCAAGAGTCTGCAGTTTTTCGTAGGTTTTTGAGGCGGCATCGAGATCGCCTGATGTGTATTGGATCTCGCCCAGTGCAGTCAAAATATTTGCTGAATCAATTTCGACATTCATTTCGTTGGCAGGATCCGCTGATTCGAGGCGTTTCTGATAGATACCATAAATTTCTTCCAGGGAGTCGATGGCCTGATCGGATTCTCCCTGAATATTTTGAACGCGCCCCAGCGCCTGGTAGACGGCAAGAAGTTCCCGCAGTTTTACCAGGTGGATTGGTTCATTGTCGGATAATCCTTTTTTCCGAGTTTCTTTGACTTTGGCATAGGCTTCCTCCGCCTCGGGATAGGCCCCCATTAGTTCGTGGATTTTGCCTATCTGCATCAGATCACGGGAGGCCAGAAAGGCTAAGTCACCGGAGCCATCTTTGTTTTCGGCCAGTTGAGACCGGATTTCGTGAGCGCTGTTGTATTCGTCCAAAGCCTCTTTCAGATCTCCGTTTTCAAGTGCCTGCCGACCACGGATGGACGCGGATTGGGCAGAGATTCTCAGGGCTTTTTCGGAGTGTCTGTCGTCCATGGGCAGACTCGCCAGAAAGGCCTCCGCGTTTTCGCCAATGATGGTGTAAATCCGGTCCACCGTGATATCTCCATCGAGAAGTTCGGTGACGAAAGGAAGCGCCAGATCAGTTGCGTTCTTCGTTTGCTGCTTCAATTTGATATTGGCGTCGCGTGCCCGTTTCGCCTGGAAAAAGGCAAAACCGGAGGCCCACACAGCGATGACCAGCAGGGTGGCAAAAATGGCATTGAGACGCCTGGCCCGCCGGACAATCAGTTGCTGATCATGGCTTCGAATGATGTTCCACACTTCCCGCATATCCGCCGGTCTCATTTTCGGATTCAGCGAGAGACATCGCTCAATGATTTCCTTTCTGGCACTGGGAACGTAGAGACCTTCCGGCCAACGAATCTCATCAACGGCCTCCGTCATCACGGCAAGTTGCTCTCCATCAATCGGGGTGCTGCTCTCGGCAATCGTCCCCTCCAGACTGGTTTCCTTCAAAGTGGCATCAGGATCCAAACTGAGATTTTCGGCTTCCGCAAGAGCCTGCAGGCGAGGCAGAGTTCCCGTGATTAATCTATAGGCCACCACTCCAAAACTGTATACGTCCCAGCGAAATCCCTTGCCGTCCGCGGAATCGCGGGGGTCGCTCAATTGTTCCGGGCTGGCATATAGCGGAGTTCCTGCAGGATGGAACCCCTCTCCCGTGAGCCCCCTGCTTTGGCCGAAGTCGCAGATTTTGATTCCAAAAGGTGTCTCATCGGTGAGAAGAATATTGGATGGCTTGATGTCGCAATGAATGATCTGATTACGATGCAGGTAGGCGAGGGCATCCGCGATTGCACGGATCAGTCTCCAGGCTTCCCGATGGTCCACATGCCCGCACAGGAGTTCCAATGTCCGGGTTTCCCAGGAACCGTCCCCCCTCTGATTCGCGTGAAGCCCCATGGCATAATAGGGTGGATCGTGAAGGAGATCAAAATCGTGCAGGGTGACGATTCCGTGGTGTTCGGCCACACTGGAAAGTTTTTCCAGTTCCCGGGACATGGCGGAAAGATCCACCGCTCCGGGTCGAAAAATTTTCAGAGCCCGATCTGAAATACCGCGATAGGTTGCCCGATAGACGCATCCATAAGTCCCCTCTCCCAAAGGGGGCAAATGAATCTGGTAGCCCTTGATTTTGATGCCGGCGGCGGGTTCGGACGCGGCTTTGGTTTTTTCTCCTGTCATTTGGAAAGACTGCGAATTTCACCAGCCCAGTTTTCGTGAGGTGGCGATTTTTGAAATTGAATGGCTCTTGTTTTCAGCCATTGCCCCGGATTGTCATCCTCCGGAAGCGATTCCAGCAGGGCGATGGAATCGTCCCACAAGCGGTCATTGAAAAGCCGGAGTGCCTCTTCGTAAATATCGACCGTTTCAATGGTTGCTCCCGATCCTCCCAGTTTTTTTGGCAGAATGATCTCATAAATCGGGTAACTCTCCGAAAAGCCCAGCGGACGAATAAAGCACAATTTTCGGAAGCGCCTTTTCCGGGTGTCTTTGATTCGCTGATAGGTTTCATCTGAAATCAGGACGGGCACTTTGAATTCCTTGGCAATACGCTCGAGGCGGGCTCCCAGATTGGCGACGCTGCCAAAAACGCTGATATGCCACTGCTGAGAGGGTCCGGTTTTACCGACGGCAAGCCTTCCGGTACTGATGCCGATTCGCACCGCCGCCATCTTGCAGTCGTTTTCCGGCTCATATTCAACATGATCCTCCAAGTTGTGAATAATAGATTCGGCAGCTTCGACGGCGCTGTTGGAATGGTCCTGACGCGATCCTCCCACGTTGGGCCAACCCCACAAGCCAAGCGCCCCATCACCGGCAAAGTCGGTAATCACTCCCTCTTTGGCGAAAATTTCACCGGTGATAAGACCCACCACCTCTTGATTTTCTCTCAGTCGATCCAGAATCTGATCGTCTGTTTTGGCTCTCTCCAGAATCCGGGAATGACCTCTCCTGTCGATGAACATGACGGTACAGTCCACCATGGCAGGCTCCAGAATCGACGGGTCACTCTCCCGCATTACTTCCCGCAATCCCGGGGAGAAGAAGGTGGCCATCTGGTCCTGAATCCTTTGTTTTTCCCAGGCCGACAGCAGGCTTGCCACCAGGGAACTGATCAATCGAAGAAAGGGAATAAATGTGTTGGCCGCCGTTTCCGAGGCCTGCCTTGTCACCACGTAGAGAAACACCGGGCGCCCGTTTTTCTCTCGGTAAATATCCGCGGAATCATCGAGCAACGATACAGGGATGACGGCGACCCAGTCCACATCATCACTCAGACTTTCAGCAACAAAAACGTTTTGGTCCTCCTGTGACGCCCATATATGAATGTCTGCCGCGCTGGGATTTTTCAAGTCGAGCTGGCCCAAAAGGGTTTTGCTGGGTTTAAAATCAGCCCGGGCCAGGGGATCGGGATTCAGAATTTCATATTCGACCTCGCTCGGACCTGATTCCACCGCGATAAATGATGCGGTTACTCCTTTTTGACCAGGCAAAGCTCCCTCCAGAAACACCGATGCTCTGGTGAACAAATCCTCCGCGTCAGTCCAACCGCTTAATACCTGCTCCGGCAGTTCCTGCTGAAGCAGTTTCAACTGCAATCGAAGGCTGTAATCGTCCAACTGATCCACCTCGTCATAGTCCTGTTTCCGAAGGAGATAGGGTTGGAAGGTCTCCTTCTCTCTCTCCAGTTCCCGGTCATAGTCCTGCAACGCAGGCTGGATGTCTTCTTCCGATGCCAGCCAATAGAGAGCCGTAAAACCTTTCGTTCCAATCACCAGAGAATCACCTGCTTTCAGGCGGACCGGTTCTTTCCTGCTTTCACGGAACCGCGGCGCCACATTGGTATAAAGGGCGTTCGGCTTACTGTGGCCGGTGGCAGCTGGCAGCCGTTCGATGATGATCTCGTCACCGTCTCGGCGGGCTTTGCAATGATTTCTGCTCACCAGGCGGTCGTTCCACGGAATGGTCAGGACAGGTTCGTGGCCGACATCTCCCCGAGGACTTCTCCCAATCCAGACCGTTTGTCCTTCGTCGATTTTTAAAGGAACCACGTGACCGGGTTGGTCAATATTGACAGCAACAAGGTTCATACAAAAAAGCCAAACAGATCTTCTTCCGCCAATTTTTTTGATTACTGATCAACACGATCACCCGCGTAACGATTCGAGTGTTTTCCGTATAAAGGGCTCAATGACCTCTGCCGCTTTTTCTGCCGGGAGTTCAAGCCCTGTTTCCCCTTCAATCGAAGTCATCCGCACACCGGGAATGCCACAGGGAATGATCGAATCAAAAGCAGACAAATCTTTTGCAATATTCATGCCAAAACCGTGCATCGAAATCCATTTTCTGACACCCACGCCTATGGACGCAATTTTCCTCTCTTCCACCCAGACACCAGTAAGCCCCTCTTTTCGTTCGGCATTGATACGGTAATCAATCAGAAAATCAATCAGGAAGGACTCGATATTTCGGAGATACCGATGGATGTCCATTCCGTAAAGGTGCAGATCGAGGATCAAATAACCAACCAGTTGGCCCGGACCGTGATAGGTTGCCTGGCCGCCCCGGTTGGTTTCCACCACCGGATGAGAAAGCTGATTCCCTGCGCCACCGGAAAGGCTGGATTTGTCCCGACCTTTGCCAATGGTATAGACCGGATCGTGCTCAAGCAGGAGTACGGTATCAGAAATTTCCCTGTGACGTCGCTTCTCGACCAACTCACTCTGGAGGGACAGCCCTTCCATATACTCCACCCTGCCAAGCCAGGAGAATTCAATTTGGTCCGACATGAAGATCTGAGGGCTTTACAAATCCTCATCCACCGTCTCATCGCGCTGGTAGATGGGCAGTTGTCGATAGGGAACCGTAAAGGAAAGAACCATCATTGCCGTCCCGTAAGTTCCTCCATTGCGCCCGTTCGACCAGGAACCATTGGACTGCTGTTTCGGAATATACTCGTTGTACATCCAGTCCGCATACTGCTCCCAATAGCGCCCCCCCAACTGAAACATGGCCTGGGCATTGTAATATCCCGCGTAGTATTCATGAGCATTGTTCACGATTTGTTGGCGATGATTCAATATAAATTCTCCGGACACGAAGTTGGACTCCGTTCCATGATAGCCGCAAAGTTCCAGGCACAGCAATCCGCAGCCGGTGAGAGTTTCCGCGTGACCCCAGGGATCCGTGTAGCCGAAGCGACCCTCTTTTTCGTCGTGATTCTTCATGACATAAGCAACGGCACTTTCAATCGCTTTGTCCGGAACCGGCGCGCCATTCAGTTTGGCGGAACGCAGGGCCATCAGGGCCCAGCCGCTACACGACAAATCTGAATCCCGGGAGTCAGGCTTGTATCGCCACCCTCCGGTGTGCCTTTCGTTTTTCGGAACAGCCTGGGCAGAGAGTATCAACTTGGTGGATCGGGAAAGAACCTGCTCCAACCTCTCCTGCATCTCCGGCTTCACCATTCCGCTGCATTCTGAAAGAAACAGGGTTCCAATATTATGGGCATACATGAGGCCATGCCCCGAATCGCCTCTGTCGAGAAGCCCATTACTCCGCTGACTCCCAAGCACATAGATCAAACAACGGTCGACGTTCTCCGAATAGGCGCCCGAATCGGGAGTGTGTCCCGCTGAAAGGAATGCCATGCCCACCAGCGAGACGATTCCAACGGAACGCCCATAGGAATCGTTGAACGTGCCGTCCTCCGCCTGGTTCGCGGCCAGATATTCCAGCGCCCGACTGACCGAGGCCTCCACTTTGGCCCGGTGTTTTTGAAAAACACCGTTGGAAAGCCCCTGGGCAAAGGTGGAATCCCCTACCGCGGAAAGCAGCATCGCAACAATTGAAATTCGCAAAATCATCACATCCACCGTGGCACAACGAAGTTTCATTTCCCCGCCTCCTTGGCAATCACCTGAAAATATCTTCCAACCAATTCCCGGTATTCCTGTGGAAGATCGGATTCAATGGCAGTGGCACTCCCGCCGGTAAGCGCCCCCTTGAAACGGGTCCAGTCTTCCACGCTGATGCCCAGTTTTTTCAGTTCGGGCGGAATACCGTCACCGTTGGTATCGGCAGTTTTCTGGCCGCTCTCGTTAAGATGTTCCGTCGTGTTCGCAGACTGCATTCCCTGCTCCTGAGGAGTTTGAGAATCAGCGGGTGTCTGCCTCAAATTTCCAAGTTGCTCCATGGCGGCCTGAGCCAACTGCTCCAGAGACTGGGCAGCCTGCTGGGATTGATCAGCCGCTTCCTGCGCATCCTGGGACTGCGAGGATGCGGATACATCCTCAAAACTTTTCGCCAGATCTTTGCTGTTTACCACACGGTCATCCATGTCAGACGGATCCAGCCCCTTCATCCTCTGGCCAATGGCGTCAGCTGACTGGGCCATGGCTCGAGCCGCCTGTTTCAAAAAATTTTCGGTCAGCTGCTGCGTCGGCTGTCCCCGTTGCATGGCCTGTTGCGCTGCCCGCCCCAATTCTCCGGGTTGCGCTTTCCCCTGGTTCTGCTCCTGCTGCTGCGTCTTTTGAGCTTGATCAAACTGACGAGCGGCGGAATCAGCCCCCTGCCCGGCTCGACTGAGCGCTTTCCCCGCCTGATCAGCTTTGCCCTTTGCGTTTGTCTGCCTGAGGTTCTCGAGCGAATCCTCGATCTCCTCCGCCCGCGTTTCCAGGGACTCGGATTTGTGGGAAAGCTGTTTCTCCATCAGGGCCAGTGCCGCCTGAAGGTTTCCCGCCTCCAGAGCAGCAATTTGCCCGGCCACGGATTCCTGACGATCCGCCAACTCTGAAAGCTCCCTGGCATTTTCCTTTTGAGATGGCCACGTCCGGGCCTGATCCTCAGAAGCCTTCTCCCGGCCAGGAGTGGCGTCCCGGGACTCCTGATCATTCTTTGCCTGCTTCATTGATTGAGGGGAATCATCGGGCTTCGACGGATTTTCCGGCGCCTCTTTCCCCGGAGGGTTTGTCCCTGAATGGTCAGCGGCCTGATTCAGCGATTTGGTGGCGGCCTGAGCCTCCTTCAGCGCCCGGCTCAGGGTCTCGGATTGCAAATTGTCAGAAGCCGCTTCCGTTTGTTTTTTGGCATTTTCAAGAGGAGTGGCGCCATTTTTCGACAGATTCGGTTCCGCGGAATTTTCCGCCTGGGTCTGTTGGCCAGCCCGTGACGGCTCTTGCGGTCCCGCCTTTCCCTTCTTTTCCTCAGCCTGTTGTTTTTTCTTAGCCTGTTGTCGCGTTTCTTCAGCGATTCCCTTCTGCATTTTTTGTAGCTGGGCAATCAATTGCTTTTTCAATTCCTCGCCTTTTTGAGGTTGGCCCGTCGATTGCTGATTGATTTCTTTCAATTCGCGTTGCTCCTGCGCCAGTTCCCCGGCTTGCCTGGAAAGTTCCTTACTCTCCTGCTTTTGCTGCTCCAGAATTTCCGCCAGGGCAGCGGCGTTGTCCCTGAGAATTTCCCCCAAATTTTTCTGAACTTTCCGTTGTTTTGCCAGAAATTCCTTCAGTTGTTTCTGGTCCGGCTTTGGCTGGGTTTCCGCCATTTTCTTCGCATTTTCCAGAGCGCGGCGCGCTGCTTCCTGTGCGATCGCCCGTTGATCATTGGCAAGGTTGTTTAATCCGGTGATCATGTTCCGATCCGATTCGGATTCACGAACGGACTTCTCAACTGTATCCAATTTGGAAATCGCTTCCTGGACCTGGGCGCCCGCCTCTTTTGCTTTGGCGATACGTTGCTCTTTTTGATCAGAAACCGGAATCAGATCAGCCGCTTCCCGGGCTTTGGCCACCTCTTCCTTCGCAATGGCACGAAGGGCGTCGGCCTGTTTCCTGAATACTCCTTCATCGAGTTGTTCCGAGGCTTTCCGCAATTTTGTTTCGGCGGCTTTGTTGTGTTTGTTAAATTCCTTCAAGGTATTTCGCGCCTGATCCGGGAACTCCTCTTTCCGCTCCATTTCGCGTTCGGTATTCTTGATCTCGTCCAGAGCCTGTTTCAACTCGACACGGGTTTCCCGGAGGGTCTGTTCCAGGTTTTTTTTGTCTTCCGCGATCGCTTGTTCCGCGAGGGACGGCGCCTTTTTGTCCAGAAAAACGGTGATCGTCTCACTGCTCCCTTCGCCCGGCCCGTTGAGATCTTCGGGTCGATTGTCCCGGGCGCGGACCTGAACCCTCAGCCGATTCTGTTGAGGTTTCAGCTGTAAAGCCGCTATCTTCAAGGTTGCCATCCCACGCCAGACCCCCGGTTTGCCGTCGGATTCAGGCGTCGGTTGAGTGATCTCTTTCGGGGCCACCTCGCCATCGGGTGTCACCAGGAGATCGATCTGATGAAGCCCGAAATCCTCAACAGCCTGATATTTGATGGGCAACACCTCCGTTGGCTTTAATCGCAGTTCACGCACGGTCGGGCTGACTATCTGGACCGTGGGTGCTTTGTCAGGCAGCGCCTGAATCGGGTAGGAGGTATCTGCATTTCTGAACCCGTCTTCGTCGGTCAAGTCCAATTGCCAGGTCCCGTTCATTCGCGGTTTCAACGGAAAAGTCCAGGTGATGCGTTTCCCATCCATCACTGCTTGGCCCAATTCCTGATGTTCGTTGAACAGCATTTTGGCACTCCACACCGGCTTGTTGACTGTGGCGGTGAGAGTCACCACGGTGTTGGCAAGCACGCGAATCTCGCCGGTTTTGCTGATGGCCTCGTCAGGCTTTTTGCCGGTGTATTCGGGGTAGTCAAAGTGCAGTTGCAATTGCTGGACCGCTGGTTTCGGAACTGCCTCCACTTTAAAATATTCGCTCACCGCCGAGCCGGCCCGCACCCGGTAGGCGAAGCTTTCATCAACCTTGGGGAAGGTCAGGGAAAATCTCCTATGTCCCTTGTCGGTTCGGCCCATCAAGGTCATTCTTTCCACCGAATCCGTGCCGTTGGCCAGGCGACGTCGAACCTCCGCACGACGAAGGCGCTTGTGGTCTATCGTCATGAATATGGTCACCGGTTCGCCCCTGGCAACCCGGACATCGCCGGGATCAATCACCATGGTGTCAGCATAGGCATTGCCAATGTCCAGAAACGGCGCCAGGGCACGGCTTAGGAGCGTCCATGATTGTTTTGGCCAAATCGCCAACAGAATCAGGAGCAAGGCCAGGCAGATTCCGGTCGCGTTGATGAATTTCTTTGCCCGGGCTGGTTGAAATTCTGTTTTTGGATCCACCAATTCTACGTCGACTACAGCGGAATCGACCACCGCCTCAATCAACTCCTCCGATCCCCGAATCGAATCGGGATCATCGCTGGACATCAGTTCTACGGCGGTCGAGATGCGCTCCTGCAATTCCGGGTGCTTGATCTCCAGTATTCGGGCGATATGAGTCAGGGTGATTTTCCGGGAGAGTGGTCGAACCAGAAACCACCATGCAGCGACCGCGGTGATGGTCAATCCTCCGAGGCTCAGCGTCCAGCGCAGCGCTCCGGAAAAAATCGTAATCGTTGCGTCCAGGGCCATGATGGTCAGCAAACAGACCAGGGCCACCGCGAGCGTTGCAAAAATTCCACGGACGAAAAGGAGGCGGCGGACCCTCCGGATCAACAATTGAAGTTTGTCCAGAATCGGCTGGGGAAGTTGATGAAAAGTGGCTTCTAAGGCAGTCATTGGGAGGAGGGGCACAGCCAGGGCGGGAACGACCCTGACCCTGGATTTTGGGATTTGCTGATCGATTTTTTACTGATCGATTTTTTTCGCGGAAAAATGGGCTCTTAAATTATCAAATTAAATCACTTCACAGGGCGGCTTTTCCAGCCACTGGACACGAGATCCTCACACCAGACCACTGCGCCGCCGCACCACCCATTCTATCGTCAAAATCGCCAAAAATAAAACAAGGAGTTGCCACGTGTCCCATAACGAAATATTCCGTCTTTCCTTTAGAATTTCTTTTGGCGAACCAAAGACATCCAGCAGGGATTCAAGATTCCACAATTCGGCCACTTTCCCGTTGGTCATCCGGGTCGCCCTGTTCAGAAAATCACGATCAGCAGTCAGTTCCGCCAGTTCAACAGGATTGCGGCTGTTCATGACCACCAATTCAGTGGCTATTTCGGACGGTCCGTCGGGATGATTGGCGATCCCCTTTTCCACTTCACTGCCCTCCAGACGAACCGTGTATTCACCTTCCTCCGTCAATCCCAATACACTGGTTTTATAAATTCCTGACGAGTTCTTCTGGTAGCTCATTTTCTGCCGCAGCACCCGCTTGTCACCCCGGTAAAGCGAAGCATAGACCCTGGCACTGGTGACGGGGTGGCGGGAGTCGTCCAGGACCTTCGCTGTGATCGCAATGGGCTCGCCAGGTGTGTAGGCGAGCCGGTCGCTCCCCACTCGAACCTGTTGATTGCCGGCACGCAGATTTTCACCGGCGCCCCAACGGGTCACCTGCCCCCAGAAACGATGATGATAGGTGTCCCCCACTCCAAATCGGAAACGCCAGGTTTGGTCAAAATTCATCATCAAAACCTTGCCCAAGCCCACTCGGATGGTGCAGATCAGCGCGTTTTTTGCTTCCGTTTCCTTTCGATTGGCCAGTTGCTGGATGGCCGCCTCCACGGAGCCGGGCGATCCATCCCCGATCTGATTGACTCCGCTTTCCTCGCTGGTCCCGGACGGCCTTGCATAGGCCAGTATTTCAGCGCCCTTCTTCACTCCATCGCTCACGTAACGCCAGCTCATGGAGGGGAAACCAGCCCATATTTCCGAGTTGAGTGAGCGACTGGAAGATTGCGAAGTCACTGGATGCCCCCGCCCCACAGATGTCAATTCGATGTGATAGGATGGTTCCGGCGAGAAAAATGGCGCGTCTCCGGTCGGGGTGTACTGGATGGGCAGCAGATTGGTCAAAATTTTGTTATGATAAGCGTGCGGCATGTAGCGCTGACCCGCGATGCAGACCAGCATGGCCCCCCGCTGGGTGACGGCCTCCTGAATCGCTTTCCATTCAGAGAAAGAAATCGCCGTGGGCGAAATGTCTCCCAGAATAATGACGTCGAACAATTCCCACTCCTCCGGGGTCGCCGGAAGCCTCGTTGCCTCGGCATCTCCGAATTTCCGGGTCACGCTGGCAGAGACTGGGCTGGGCGGAGTTGCCCGATCAATCTTGTCAGGATTGAGCAGGACGTATTGGAGATGCACCGACTTGTCGCGTCCGTAGAACAGATTTCTCAAATAGCGAAACTCCCACCGCGGATAGCTGTCCACCAGTAAGACGTTGGTCCGGTCATCCGTCACCGCCACCTTAAAATCCCACGAGTTGTTGTCTTTAAAAATCTCGCGGGCATCCGGTTCCAGCCGCACCTGGTAATTCAGGATTCCTCTCTCCTTCGGAGTGTGAACGAAACGAATCTCTGTGCGGTAATTCACATCACTGACATCGATGACCTGTTCATCAATCACTTTCCCTTCGTTCAAAAGTTCGGCTTTCACCTTTTTACCCAACAGACCATCGAGCTTCGCTGTTGCCTTAATGACGACCCGGTCATACAGATAAATGGATTCCGGCGCGTCCAGACTGAGAAGCGAAATATCAATCGGCCCGAGATGTCCGCCGATGGGAACTGCCGAGAGCGGGGAATTCTGAACGGCCAACTGGTGCAGGCTGTCCTCCGGCAGGTTTCCCGCATTGTGACGTCCATCGCTCAAAAGCAGAATTCCCGCCAGAGATTCCGGCGCCGTATTCTCCAGCACATGTTCCAGAGCAGCGGTAAGATCGGTCCGGGTTTTCTCGGGAACCGTGCCTATGGGTGATTGCTTCACCTGATCCAGTTTTGTGATTTCCTCCACATCGCGGGCAAAACGATAGAGCCGAAGGTTATAAGACTCTTTGAGACGATCCAACAGGGTCAGGTCCGGGACTTGACCCTCTTGACTGTCCTCCCCGGAAGGCAGCGGGAGCGGCCCGCCCAAAGCTTGCCGGGCGACATCTATACGCGGTCTGGCTCCTGCCTTGTTTAATGCGTCCCGCTCGTTTTGAGGCAGCAAATTGAGAAATCCTTCATCGGAGCGTTGGGAAACCACGGGGAGGGTCTGAAAAATTTCATCCAACTCGGTGGCGGCCACATGGAATTGTTTGAGCGTTTCCTGACCGTCTCCCGAGTCCGCCGATTTTTTTGCCAGAGGCAGAATACGACCCAGTCCATCGCGACTCCTTTTTAAATATTCGTTGAGGCGATTCTTTACTGCGCCGGGAAGGGAAGATGAATTTTTCAGAACCAGGGTCAGCGCTGCGCTGAGAGCGGCGTTTTCCTTTCCGGATTCTTCAAAAAACGCCTCCAACTGCTGACCCCGCGCCTCCAGACCCGCCGAGGGCGACGGGGCCTCGGAAAGGGCATTGATTTCCAATTGCATACCATCCCGCAGCTTCCGGGCCAGTTTCTCAACTTCATGGATCGGCGGGCGTTTTCCAGCCGTCGGCATCCCGAAAAGTTGGGCCCGGTCCAGCACTTCGGATGCACTCAAGCGCTGATCGGACAACTGCATGGAATCGGACTCGTCGATGAGCACCGCGATCTCCCGATCGATCTCCCGGTCTTGTAGAAAAGAATGAACCGGCTGGACCAGAATCGTCAGCAGAGTTATCAGAGCCAGCAGGCGAAGGGCCAGCAACAGCCGCTTCCTTGGGCGTGACACAATGGATCTTTCGAATCCATAAAGCCACAGAATGATTTCAACCGCCAGGCCGCCTATCACTGCCAGAAAATAAAGTGACCATGAAGTGGCCAGGGAACAGAATTTTGCCAGCAACTGAAAAGCAAACCAGAATCCGGCGGAGGCCAGCAAAACACCCGCGCCCCTGACGAGCCAGCGGCCATTGTCGAGGCGGCGACGAGTCCGCACCGTTGCCCACCACAGAACGACGGCGAGCAACCCACCCAGCAGCAACACCGGCCACGCCGCGCTGATGAGATCGTCTCTGCTGAAATCTTCCGGGTTCAATTGTCTGATTCTGAATGCTTGATGATGTCACCCCGCCTTGCCCATTTTGGAAAGCTGGGCGCGAAACGAATCCGTGGGATTGTCTTTGGACTCGAATTTCACCTTGATTTCCTCGCCCATGCGACGGCTCCGGGCGATCCACCGGGAAAGAGCAATTTCCAGCAACAGGAAAAGCAGCGCCCCGACAGCGAGGTACTTCCACAATTCCTGGCCAAACTGGTTTCCATTTAAAAATCCGATCAGCTCCTCCAGAGTTTTCGGTTGGGAGAGGGTGACAAATTGATTGATGAAGGTCAGGTCGGCGGCGGTCAATTTGGTGAGATGACTTTCCGCCGGATCACTTTTCACGGTGAAAGGAATTTCATGGCTGTCTTTTTGTAAAAAATCAGAAAAATAAACTCTTTGTTCCCTGGGGATTTTCAACTCGTAGAGCCCCGAGGAGATGTCTCCTTTCAGTTTGAAAACCGAGCCTCTGCCGCCGGAAATCAGCTGGGCAGTTTCTATTTTTTTGTCGGGGCCGATGACTTCATAATTCGCCAGGGCAGATTGACTCCCCGTTTTTATTTCCGTGGATGGGCCGGAAAAGCTTCGCAGTCTCGCCGTAGGAACGACCTGTCGATTCAAATTCTGGCTTTGCCAGTAAAGGATGGCCCTGGCTTCACCGGTTTCTTCTTTGAAGACCGCCCGGAGATTATACCATCGACTGCCTTCAAGCCTGGTTTTCAAAGTCTGTCTGCCGCCGGAAGATCGAAATCCCCCCAGGTATTTTCCGCCGATCCACATGTCCAAAAGATCGTTGGCATCCGCTGTAAAGGTGTATTCCGCCGTTTCCGGAATCTGGATTTTTCCGGTCCACTCCACCTTAAAGTGATCTACGGGAATCCCGGATGCCGGACTGCCCTCTCCCCAGTTAAATTGAATATTGCGGTCCTGCCGGGTGAGGGTCGGTTGTGGGGATTCCAGTGAAGCATAATAATTTCCAATCACTCCCTCGCCGATGGCGGCGCCATTTTTCGCCGTCAAAGTCAGATTGACTTCCCATCCCGGGTCAAGGTTGAGATCGTAGGCCGCCGGATTTGCCAGGTAATAGACCAACTCATGAATCATGGGAAGAAAGGCCTGACGTGTCACCAGATTTCCCGAGGTGGCATCCAGGGAAGTCCCCAGCAAGGCCACCCGGCCTTCACCGACCCTGCGTGATGTCAGAAAAATGTCGCCGTTGTTGAAGCGGGCGCCCACCGATGATTCCGAGCGCAGAGCATCCGGAATGGTTTGCGGTCGATAGTTGGTGATGACAGCGGTGGAGAAGTCACTCTTCGAGGCATCGGCGATCTTTTGCAGCGCGGGATGGGTCAAGGTACGGACAGAGGGACTGATGACCTCATCCTTCCGCACAATGTGGAGGGTATCAGCCAGCCTGGCGGGCAGCAGCGGTGTCTCTTTGTCGAGTTGCCACTGATTGTAAAATTCGGGTTGAACCCTCTGGCCCGCGGTGACGAGCAATCCTCCGCCACTCCGGACAAAGGCGCCGATTTTTCTGGCACTGCTTTCAGGAAGCCGGGGAACGTCCGCCAGCAGGATCACATCGAAAATTTCAAAATCGGGAATGGAATCGATCCGTGGGGCGGGGATCACCCGGGGAGCAACCAGGAACCGGATGGGGTCGAGAGTGGGATCATAGTTGGCGTTGTAATCGTCGGAGGCCTCATCACTCACATCCTTCACGTTCGGTTGTAAAGTGGGATCGAGGGTTAGCGAGGACGGCGCCAGAGCTATCTCCGCAAAGGAAGACGCCCTTTCGAAGAAAGAGCCCGAGGGATGACCGTCCACGATGAGAACCTTGAGTTCGCTGGCAACATTGATTGCGGAGAATCCGCGGTTGTCTTCGAGAATATCGTCCTCCACTTCCAAGGTGGCGGAGATGGCGTGAGCCCCGGGTTCCTTAAAATTATGAAGCAACTCGACGGTCTGTTTTTCTCCCGGCTGAAGCTGGCCCAGGGACTGATCTCTTTGTGCGGTGGCATCGTCGACTTTCAACAGCAGCGCGGTCGGTGTCACGGCTTCGTCTCCCGTATTCTCCACCGTCACACTGATCCCGACCGGGCGGTCCACCCCCACAATCTCTCTGGAAAAATGAATATCCGTCACGGCGATATTGCGGATATGGGATGGCAAAGGCATCTTGCGAAGCAGGATTTGGGGCTCCGATGGCAGGTTTTTAAATGCGTCCCGCAGAAAGCTCCACCGTCCCGTTTTCCCGATTTCCCAGCCCACATTCTGTTCATCGGTAATCAAAATAATTTGCTTGGCCGGATGATCACCTCTGGTCAGGCTCAGCGATGCCAGGGTCAGCGCATGATAGGTGGCCATTGGACCGTTTACCGGCGACAGATCGTCCAGGGCCGATTCCAGTTCAGCCCGATCCGTGGTGGGATCCAGGATCTTGGCAACGGGAGAGGGCCCACCCAAAATGAGGCTGAATGAGTGACCTCTCGGGGCTCGCTTTATGACAGTCCGAGCCTCGTCCACGGCTCTTTCAAAGTTGGAAACGCCATCGATTTTCGTCGTCATGGAAGTGGATCCATCAATGACCAGAGCGATATCCTGCTTTGCTCCCGGCATGAAACGCGAAAGGTTGAAATATTGCTCCAGCTTTACCAGAGCGAAGCAAATCAGGAGGATGAGAACCGAAATCAATCCAATCCAGAATCGCCAGCGCGGTTCGTTGTTCAACACGGCGGCCACTCCGATTCCGACTACGGCCAACAGTACCAGAGGCAGGATAATGATCCAGGGAACCGCCGAGCCAGGAGGGATAAAAGGTCGGGCCACCGCAAGGGCCAGTAACCCCACCAGCAGACAGCGGGTCGCCATCAGGAGGGCCTCCTCGAGTTGGATGCGGCGATTCCGAATCGCCAGTGATTCCAGCAAAAAATTCATCGCACCCCAATCCACCACCCGGTTGGACCGTCGATTGAGCAAATGGATCACGATCGGAATCAGAATTCCGAGGGCGCCGAAAAGCAGGGCTGTGTTTAAAAAGAGCAAAAATTCTACAAGCTAAATCTCGAATTTCAGTCGGAATGCTCAGGTCTTTCTCTGTGAAAAATACCCAAACAGAGTCTCGGTGATCGGCGTTTTCGTATTCACCGGAACGTAGTCTGCCTCCATCTGCCCGCAGGAAAGCTCCATGGCTTTGAGATGGGCTTTGACTCTTTCCAGATAGGACGCCCGCAGAGTGGTGGGATCGATGTCGAGGTCCCTGTTGTCGATTTCGAGGCAACGGAATTTGTCGAACTTTTTAAAGGGAAAGGTCAGTTCCTCTTCCGCCATCACATGAAACACAACGAGTTCATGGTTTTTAAAACGGAAATGATGCAGGGCATTCTTGATCGCGTCGGCGTCGTCGAACAGATCACTGATCACAATCACCAGGCCCCGGGAGGGAATGCGCTCGGCAATTTCGTGAAAGGTGTCGGCACACCGGGTGTTTTCACCGGTTTCCGTCTTGTTCAGCTCTTCCAGAATCAGGCGAAGCTGACTGGGTTTGGCAGCGGGCCGAATGTACTTGCGGATTCCGTCGGCAAAAGTCACGAGGCTCACCGCATCCTGTTGCCGGATCAACAAATAAGTCATCGCCGCGGCCAGATAACGAGCATAGTCAAATTTGGAAATGTGTTCTGTATCATCAACCGAGGCGGATTCCTCCCCGGAATAGGCCATGGACCCCGAAGCATCGACCAGAATGGTGACGCGCATGTTGGTTTCCTCGATGAACTGCTTGATGTAGTAGCGGTCGCTCTTGCCATAAACCCGCCAATCAAGATTCCGCAAGTCATCGCCCTCAACGTATTGACGATGCTCGGCAAACTCAACCGAGAATCCCTTGTGAGGGCTGTTGTGGCGGCCGGTGACGGTTCCCTCCTTGGGCCGGCACGCCAGAAACTCCAGCCGTCCGATCATGTTGACGATGTCGGGCGGTAGCAGGCGGGAGAAATCAGCACGGTCGATCTTCTTGCTCTGGGTATCTGTGGCCATAAGGCAAAAGGGGCGCCGTCCCCGTTCCGATCAGGAATCCTGATTGAAAATCGGGAAGTAGATTCAAATTTCCAGATCTGCACTGGGTTGAAACTGCTGGACGAGCATCGTCACAATTTCGTCACTGTTCACTCCTGCCGCTTCGGCGTTGAAAGTGGTCAAAACGCGGTGCCGCAAAACGGGATGAGCCACCGCCCGGATGTCTTCCGTCGTGGCGTGGAATCTGCCCTGCAGAATGGCTCGGGCTTTTGCGGCGAGAATCAGGTAAATCCAGGCACGGGGCCCGGCTCCCCACGACACCATTTCTTTCACAAAATCAGGAGCCCCTTCTTCTTTGGGGCGCGTGGCCCGAGCGATCTCCGAGGCGAATGCCACCACGTGATCGGCCGCCGGAACCCGCCGCACCACTTCCTGCAGACGAATCACGGCATCACCGTCAATCTGCTTGGCGATCTTCGCCTGATAGGTTCCAGTCACCCGCTTGATGATGGCCTGCTCCTCTTCGGCACTCGGATAGTCTACTTTGATGTTGAACATGAAACGATCCAGTTGGGCTTCCGGCAGGGGGTAGGTTCCCTCCTGTTCGATCGGGTTTTGCGTGGCCAACACGAAAAAGGGGTCCGGAAGCGGATAGGTTTCGTCACCAATGGTCACATGATGCTCCTGCATCGCCTCCAACAGCGCCGCCTGTGTTTTCGGGGGAGTCCGGTTGATTTCATTCGCCAGCAGCATATTGGCAAAAACCGGTCCTTTGACGAATTTAAACACCCGTTTCCCGGTGCTCATGTCCTCCTCAAGAACTTCGGTGCCCGTGATGTCCGCCGGCATCAAATCCGGTGTGAATTGGATGCGCCGAAAGCTCAGATCCAGCACCTCTGACAAAGTGGAGACAAGCAGCGTCTTCGCCAAACCGGGAACTCCCACCAGCAAGGCGTGTGCCCGACAAAATATCGCGATGAGAAGTTGTTCGATCACTTCGTGCTGACCGACGATGACGAGGTCGAGCTGATCTCTCATCGATTCGTAGGACCGTTTCAGTTCCCCGATCAATTCCTTATCGGAACTGCCGAGTTCACTTTCCTTCTGGGGAGGTGTTGCCGCTGCTGACATGGTGATCTTCTGGTTGCTTAGTCTTCGGCGGAACTCTTGCGTGAAATCGAAGCTCTGTCGAACACGATTTTACCGTAAAAACGTCTGGAAGTCCCCGATGGGATTCAATCTGTTTTCGGGGGAAGCAAAAAACAGACCGCCTCCCTGTCATTCCTGAGCAGAAGCAGGCGCCCGGCCAGGGTGGGAGTATTCCAGGTCATGGAGGACAGGGCTTCGATTCTTCCGGTTTCAAAAAAACCTTGCGGATTGATTTTTCCGATGACCACGAAGCCCGGCTCCGCCTGAATGAGAAGGTAGTCCCCGCCGATGAGCAGCTGTTGTCCAAACCCGAATTTCTGTTTTTTCCAAACCCGGTCTCCCTTGGCCAGGTCAATACAGGCCAGTCTCCCCTCGTCCATCCCATAGGCGTATCCCTTCCGGACAACCACTGAACTGAATTTCGTTTTCATCTTGATCGATTTCCATTTTTCGATGGCCGTCCACTTTTCCCCGGCCCGCTTGATTTCGATCAGGGGACTGCCGACCCCGTAACTGGCGGTGGCGAGGATGCGGGATTTGTTGATCAATACGGGTTGCCCCACCTTGGGATTCGACCCCGGCCAGTCATAATGCCACAATTCTCCGCCACTTGCCGGATCGACCCCGCTCAAATCTCTGGCATTGACGCTGACAATCTGTCTCTTTCCGAAAATGGTCAACAAGCGCGGCGAACTGTAGCTGGCCCCGCGTCCCGCGTAGGTCCACACGGGTTCACCCGATTCAAGATCCAAGGCCACCAAGGTCGCGCCGGGCTTCTCCGAGCAGGAAACGACCACCACTCCGGGTTCCTCAATCACCAGCGGCGCGGTGCTCTGCCCCCAAACCGGAAGTTTGCCCCGATGGTCTGAGACCGGATTCCCGGTCCAGATGACCCGTCCGGATTCAAGATCCAGGCAATTGACGATTCCCGCGGCTCCCTGAGTATAAATTTTCCCTTTGTAAATCGTGGGAGTGGACCGCGGTCCGGCGCCTCCCATGGCAGCCACCTTATGCTTTTTGCCGGCATAGAAATAGCCGGTGTCATCGTCTCGATGAACCCACAGTTGCCTCCCGGTGAATAAGTCATAACAGATCACGCACTCGACCTCTCCGAACTGCTCCTGGGTGACCGCACGACTTCCCACCACGCTGAATCCGGACCAGCCAAGGCCCATCGGACGCCGCCAGATTTCCTTCGGAGGATGGGACTTCCAGTCAGGCGAAAAATTCAGCTTCGGCCAGACGCCGTCCCGAGTGGGTCCCAGAAACTGGGCGGAATCCGCCGCCGCGGAAATGGGAGCCTTATTTTTGGACCAGACCACCGGAGAAAGCTCATTCGCCGGAACTACTTCCGCGACTTTCTCCGTCCACCTCCAGGTGAATTTCGGAAGCGACGCTCCCGAGGCGGACCCGTCATAACGAAGCAACAGGGCGCCGACACATCCCAGCGCAATGACGACACCGAAAAAGAGCCCCGTTCTTTTCAGTCGCGTCGGAAACTGACTCCGGCCGAATGCGAGAAACCACAGCATCAGCAGGCTCGGCCACAAGACCGCCCCCGCGAGAACCAGCCACAGCAGGGCGGTGATTTCCGTTGAGAGAACCCAGACGACCAAAGCAGGGCCACTGGCCAGACAAAGCAATAGAGTCAGATTACGGAAAAAACGGATCATAAAAAAGAGGCCTTCAAATTCTCCTTGTGAGCCAAACCATTCGGCGGGATACTCCATCTCGCAACGGCAAACCACGATTCGATTTCATGGCAATAACACCCGGAACTCGAAAGGGATCACAAAACAGCAACAGCGGGATGCGTGTTTTGCTGGCCTTGGCGTGTGTGGTGATCATAGTAGCCGGGCTCAAGGCCGCGTCCGCCCTGTTCATTCCTGTATTTATGGGTTTGTTTTTGGCCGTTTTATCTCTGCCGATTCTGAACTGGGTGAACCGACACGGAGTTCCGCGTCCCGTGGCCGTTTTGCTGACCGTGGCCATTGACCTGCTCATCATCGGCGGGATCGCCCTGATCGCATCCGGCGTAATCCCTGATTTCCAGAAAAAGGGAGGTGAGTATGCCGACAAACTCCGCAAGCAGGTCTATTCGTTTTCCGAGTCAATGGACGAACATCTCCAGGAAATTGCGGGTCTGTGGAACGGAAGCAACAGCCAGACGGAAGGACCAGATCACACCGCGGCGAACCCGAAGATCCCCACCTTCAAAGAATTGCTGAACCGCTATTGGGACTCCAACCGGATTGTTGCGGCGATTGGAGAGGTTGATGTGGTATCGCGCTTCACCTCCCTGACATCAAAATCTTTTTTCGTGATGGTCATCATGATTTTTATCCTGTCAGAATCCGGGCGCTACGGAAAAAAAGTGAGAGACGTCATTCGAGTGCGCGGCCCCGACCTGCGGCGTTTTCAAAGCTTCTCCCGGGATATTCAAAAGTATTTGGCGATCAAAACCGCCGCCAGTGCCCTGACCGGAGTATTGGCCGGGTTGGCCTGCCGCGTCTTTGACGTGGATTTTCCCGTGTTGTGGGGGCTGGTCGCTTTTTTGTTCAATTACGTGCCGGCCATCGGATCGATCGTGGCGGCGGTGCCGCCGATGATTCTTTCCCTGATCGACAATGGATTCTGGCCTGCCATGGGAGTCTTGTTTTGCTATTTAATCATCAATGTATCCATCGGAAATTTCCTGGAACCCATGTTGCTGGGGGATCGCTTCGGCATTTCGACGACCGTGGTGATCCTTTCCGTGATGTTGTGGGGGTATATCTGGGGACCGGTGGGAATGTTTCTTGCCGTGCCCCTGACCATGGTGATCAAAGTCATGCTCGATAACAGCCCGGAACTGCGCTGGATTTCCGTCTTGATCGGGGGCGGCAGCGACGAACTTTCAGGCTATCAACGCCCAAAACGACCGGGGAAAGAAATAGCGTCTCTCAGCGAGGAATTTCTCGACGATGCGACGACGAAAAAGGGCTGATCTCCCACTCCACCCTTCCATGAGAAGGTGGGGTCGTCATTGCACGGCGCGGCCTCAATTTCCTTCTCATTTTGTCTGTGGAACCGATGACCTGACCCTGTGGAGCCGATGACCTGACCCTGTTGAGTCACCCGGTTGAGTCCGACTGTCCGAAGTCGTAGTTTCCCGACATTTTTTCGTGACAATTTCTCTCCCTCGGTATTGCTTGGGCTGCGCTTTATTCTGTTTCTTTTTGTTCCATGAAAATTCCCATCACCGAACTGACCCAACCGTTTTATGAAGGATCCGTTCAGCGACTGTTTTCCGTGGCTGAAAATGACGCGGTCATGGTCACCCAGACGACGGCGAGGGGTTCGGTTTTTGATGTGGGGGCTTTATTTGAAATTCCGGGGCACGACGTGAATCGCGCGGTTTTTCGTCATGTGCTGTATTCCCGACTGGGCCGCGCTGAAATATGGAAAAAGGTCGCGGAATCCATTCGCCAGGCCACTGAACTGGATTCTGCTTATCGCGATGAACTGCTCTCCGGTTCTCTGGAAGAATACCGCGAAAAAGGAGCTTCCACTCATCACGAAGGAATGTTGGATGCCCTGAGCGGTGAAGTCGTTCGCGAGGGGCTTCCTGAGAACCCCAGCACCTTTAACGTCGTCCGGAAATATCAGATCCTCAAACCAGCCCGATGCGAGTTTCTCGGAGCACATCTCTTCGACTATTCCGGCTTCACCCATGAGGATGGCTTTGTCGTCCCGTTGGAATACATCGTCCGCTTTGGCATCACCAGTGCGTCCTCCGTATTTCGAAAATACCAGACCCTGGATGAACGTGCCCGCAAAGCCTTCGAAAAAGAACTCGGAGTTTCCAAAGCCCTGCAGGCATGGCAATACCTGGAAAAACCGATCAGTGATTTTACCAGCAAATTTGAACCCGAAGACCGTATGGTCAGCAAACAGGAAGCTCTGGTTATGAGCTGTCTGGATGGTGATGAATTCGTCAAAAGCGGAAAACTGGCGGTCCTGGGCGCCTGGGCTGTACGACAGTTGCTGGAGGAAATCGGACTCCTCCTCTGGGATATCAAATGGGAATTTGCCAAAGACGACCGCGATATTGTGTTCGTTGACACCATCGACACCGACTCCTTCCGGGCGACAGCTTTCATCGAGGCGGACGGAGAAAAATTTGTCACTCATTACAACAAGCAGGCCATTCGGGATTACTTTTCCCTGCTCCACGGAGACTGGATTCAGGCCATCGCCGAAACGAAAGGAAAGGGACAATCCGATGGAATCGACTTCACCGAAATCCTTCGGGCAGGACAGGAAAAGGGGATCTATCCCGCCACCCCTGAAGTGGACGCTGAGTTCATTGCCATTCAGGAGCGGAAAATGGCTTTGATCCGGGATTACATGCTGGGAAGCGAAGCGCCGGAAGCCGTCCGGGACGGACTCCAGATAGCCGGTCAGAAAGAAATCGAGTTCTACCGGGCGGCGGGAAAGCTGGACGGCTTTCGGTCGATTAATGGGGTTTGACAGTCACTTCTGGTTTGCCCCGATTAGCTTCGCTGTATTCGTTTCATTGGCCATGCCATCGGGAAGTTTCATCAGACGAATTTTTCGAAAGTGAATTTCACCACCTTCGGATTCGAGACAGAGATAGCCCTTTCTGACTGAGGATTCCCGGATACCATTGACAAATTTCCCGTTGACCGACAGTTTCACCGTTCCGTCAACCGCCACGACCATGTAGCGATTCCATTGACCTCGGGGTTTGCAGCGATTTTCCAGAGACTTGCTGCGTTTCCCTCTGGGATTGTCCGGAATTCCAGTCAGGCTTCCTGCTCCGAAAAGTTCGCCATGCACATAGGCGACGGGCGGGAAGGTTCCATCTTTGTGCCGATGCAGCTTTACGTAATCCAGTTCCAGCATTTGGACTTCCATCCCGTTGGGAAGCGGATCTTCCCGATCGGCAATGGCATCGCTCCACAGAAACACACCCGAATTCCCTCCGGGTTCCATGTGACGCCATTCAATGATCAGGATGAAGTTTTCATACTGCTCCCGTGATCGCATGACCCCGGTGGGCCGCCCCGAGCAGACCAGCAATCCGTCCCGGACGGTCCATGTTTCCGGCGTGGTATTCACATCGACCCAACCGGTGAGGTCGACGCCATTGAACAAATCGACAAACTCGGGGTCGGGAACTCGCGGCTCGGCATCTTTGGCAGGCTCGGTCTTGGGATCTTTGGCGATTGAAAAAACGACGGGAGCCAGAAAGGCTGTCAGGACCACGACGAGGGAGAGCAGCGACAATAATCGTTTCATGGCAGCGAGCCTAGCAGCAAATCCCCACCCCTGCCAGCAAACACCGCCGCCGCGCTCCACTCTTCGGGCAGCCTTTGCCAGCCTTTGCCAGCCTTTGCCAGCCTTTGCCAGCCTTTGGCTGTCTGTCTGCCCAGCGGCCGCGGCTCTCCTCGCGCCTTGAACTCGCTCAAAAATCCTCGCGAACCGCCCCCTTATTTTCACCAGGCTGAACTAAGAGACTGTGGAAAAACTATGAAACGAAAAATCGATAGGATTTTCAGCAAGGGGAGCAGCGGCTTCGCCGAAAGCGGGTAAAAACCGACCGTTCCGGCTGCGGCCCTTTTGTCCGCTGGCCTCGTTGCGATTCAGTCAGGTAGCGGGCTACCTTCCTTCACCGCGCCTCGCCATCGAACAAAATGACTCGCAGTTTTTCATT
>Ga0114931_10001579_pt1 | contig 29124 bp, 22 predicted proteins | sample 2SBtaG_FD_89579 | JGI IMG/M metagenome (GOLD analysis project Ga0114931, IMG submission 89579) | Deep subsurface microbial communities from Kolumbo volcano to uncover new lineages of life (NeLLi) - 2SBTROV14_V59a metaG | ecosystem: Environmental > Aquatic > Marine > Volcanic | place: Kolumbo... | reverse complement strand
TTCCGCAGAATCATACGTGAATTGCGCTTGGACTCGTGTAATCCTCGAGTTTCGATTCTTGTTAACCCGATTCAGTCCGTATTTTTTGCAATTTTTTCTTTGTCTTTGGTGGGTGGCATTTTTTTCTTTTTTTTTCCGCATTTTTTTCCGACGTTTTAAAGTGCTATCTTTCATTGGGATTTGTAAAAGCTGAATACCCGCATAAACACAAGTATTTTGATGATATCGATTTTATGGTGTGCAAGAAAACCTAACCATCGCGTCCAATGGGACGACAGATTGGGTAACACGATATGGGGTACCTGTTGCTCGGGGGAGGGCGGGGGAGGGGGTAGGTCCACAAAGGCTATGAACTGGCTGTAAAAACTTGCGATGCGTGGTCAGGATTGAATAGTGTTTCAATTGGCGGTTTCGGCATTATGTGGCTACAGAGCCAGCACAACCTTGTAAATACATGGCATATGTTTATTTGGCAATCATTTTAAAAAAACCAGACATTTCAATATATTGTGGTTATTTTGTATTCATCTTGGAAAATAGGTAATATATTCAGAGGTCTAAATACGCCGCCATGCACAGCCTATGGACCTTGGAGCCGGTTTCATACATGGCTTTACGCTCTATTTCGCGCTATCGAAACGGCGAACGTTGTTTTATCTTTGTACGTAGTTCTGCACGGTACGGAAATACTTTGGAATAAAAGGCATTTGTTTTGGTAACGGGCGGTAAGCCCCGTTTTTATTCATGCGCGGACCCATGATTCGAAGCATGGATTGCCCTGAATCGCAGCTATTGCAATGGACCCGATTAAGGTATAGCCCTGGTATTGGCATGATCCAAGGAGCAGGATTCAATGACAAGCACGGAAACCTTATGAGTCAGCCGGACGCAAGCAAAGAACGGTTGCAGGAACTATTAGCTTATGTCTATCATCTTGGCTGCTTAAACCAAAAGCCGGCGTTTACCGTAGCCGAATACAAACAACTCGTTTTCGCGGAGCATCAGCTAAAAGCACGAGTCGGTATTCACCACGATGTCTCCGATGACGACGGCAACGGCATATGGCTGCAAGTCGAACGCCTGAAAAGAATCCCTCCACCACCGCTGCCTGAAGCTATCAAAGCATGGGTTTGTGTTAATAACAACCCCAACGACTCCGCCATCGTCAAAGAAAAAATTGTTAACAACCTGCCTGACTTCGAGGCGGAACGGCTAATCACCGACGGTACCGTCCCGGCAAAAGATGTTCAGGAACCGTTGTGGAAACATGAGGGTATCGTCAAACGCAAGGATGTAACTATCCGGCTGGATAATCTTCCCGAAATCAAGGCCAAAATCAACGCCTACATTCAAAAAGCCTGGTATCCCTGGGCGCAAGCGGAAAAACCCCGCCGTGAAACCATCAGAATCTATGATGCTTTGTTTAGTCTCCAGCAATCCATTGACGCTCAAGGTGAGGAGCAAGCCGTCGAACTGGTTTGGGGTATCGGTGTTTGCCGCTGGTTGGTTGCAAACCACCAAATCGATCATCCCTTGCTGGAACAACGGGTGGAAATTGAAGTTGAGCGGGACGGCACTTTAAGCATACGGCCCAGCAATGTTGAGCCCAATATCGCCGTGCAGCCCTATACGGCTTTGGGCATACTCGGCGTTGATGCACTCATTCGATTGACACAACAACATTTTGCCGAACTGTCGGATGATGTGGAATTTACACCATTCAATCCTGAAAGTTTTGAACCCATATTAAAACAGGCCGCCACGCGGTTAAGTGAGGGCGGCGTGTACTGGCCCGATGTAAATCCAAAACGTGATCCACCCAGGATCACCGATAAGCTGTGCGTAAGTGACAGTTGGGTTATCTACGGTCGCCCCCGTAGTGTGACAAGCTGGATGCAGGATGTGGAGCGTTTTCAAAAACATCTGGATGAACATGCCGAAGCGAAAATCAGCGCACCGGTAAAACGGCTGGTGTCCGAGTTGTCTGATGAAAAACCCGGATCAAATATAAACGGCGCCTGGCACGCGGCGTCCACCGGTAGCCAGGGCGAATTGTATTTTCCAAAAGCTTATAACGAATCCCAGGTGCAAATCATCGATCGGCTCGAGCGCAACGATGGCGTGGTGGTGCAAGGCCCGCCGGGAACCGGCAAAACCCATACTATCGCCAATATTATCAGCCACTACTTGGCCACGGGCCGTACGGTTCTGGTGACCTCCAAAGGCAAACAGGCATTGGACGTGTTACGGGAACAGATTCCGGAGGATCTGCGGGGGTTGACCATCAGCCTGTTAAGCAATGAGCGCGAAAGTTTTGATCAGTTGCAGCAAGCCGTGCGCATGCTTGCCGGCATTGCCGGCCAAACGACTATGCGGGATTTAAAAAGAGAAGCCCAGGCTCATGCCCAACGGGTTGGGCAATTGAAGCGTCAAATCACACTGATTGATCGGGAAATTCATGAATGGGCCGGCAAACAGCTACAGACCATCAACCCGGAACTGACCGGCGGCGATCCCCGTGTCACAGCCATGGATCTGTCGCAACAAGTGGTGTCGCAAGGCAATCGCCATGACTGGTTGCCGGATGCCCTGGGATTTGGCGATGACTTTAAACAGCGCTTTACCGATGCAGACATCGACGAAATCCGATTGGCCCGGCAAGTGCTTGGTCAGGCTATTACTTATGTGGATAAAAAACTGCCGGACATGGCCGATTTACCGAAAGCGGCACATATCGGCGCCATTCATACGGACCTGGTTGCGGTGGCCCGTATCGGCAGGCAAGCCCAAGCTGACAAGTTGCCTTCGCTGACATTAACCGTGGAAAACGCCGTCGAGCGGGCCAAAACCCTGTTGTCCCAACTGCAACGATTATTAACACTCATGGACGATTTTCGTCAAAACACCTGGGCGAGGCAGCTTTACACCCATTGGTTGGACCAAGGCTTGGGCCATCAAAAAGTTGCCTTATTCGAAGAGCTATTGCCAATTCTTAATGACCTTGTCACCCAAAGGCAGGTTTTTTTACATACCCCGGTGAACATGGAAGATCCCATCGGTTGCCGGGCGGATATTGATACCGCCCTGGAACATTTAGGCCAAGGGCGAAAAGCTTTCGGTCTGTTTCATTTCGGTAAATCACGAGCAAAGTCCATTCTGAATAAGGTACAAGTCCTTGGCGAAAAACCAAACACGATTGAGCAATGGCAGCATGTACAAAGCTTTTTAAACTTTCAAGACCAAGGCCGCCGCTTTATCCAGCAATGGAACAGCCTGGTCCAGGAATATCAACTGCCGAAATTGGCGTTCCACTTCGGTGAGTCGTTCAAACCCTTGGATAACCTGCACGACCATCTACACGCTGCCGTGCTGATGGCGACAAAAACCGGAAGCGAGCTTTGCCGGGAACTCCAAACACTTTTTCCTCACGGTTTCAACAGTTATGCATTGCTGACATCGCAAGAGGAAATACAATGGGCTATCCGCGCCATCGAAAGCCAAACATCACGCTTATCCCTGAGCGCTCAAAAGCAGCAGCTTACGGCGCTGCAACTAAAACTACGCGACTACAACGGCGAGATTGCCGATAAGTTAAACGCGGTGATTGCCAAAGGTATCGGTAATGCCAAATACAGTGCCGATCAACTCAGCAAATACTGGCAGGGACTGCTGCATGAGCTGGCCCGACTGCATAAACTGGCCCCGGATATGCTGACTGTTTTTGTTATCGCGCAGATGGTAAGGGACTCCGGCGCAAAAATCTGGGCCGACAAACTGTCGACGGAAGCCGTGTTCGACAACGACGATCCATGGACACCAGGGCATTGGTTTGACAGCTGGTGTTGGAAACGCCAGGCCGCCTATATCAAAAGTATTGATGGCCGGCAACGCCTGCGTGAATTAGCCGAACAACGCGTCGCATGGGACAAGGACCTGACCCACACTTTGTCCGAACTGGTTAAAATAAAAACGCATATGGGTTTGCGTCAATCCCTCACCGAGCGGGTGCAAAGCGCCTTGGTTCGTTTTGTCGCCGCCACACAAAAAGTCGGCAAGGGCACCGGTAAACGGGCGCCACGCCACCGCCGCGACGCTTCCCGCGCCATGCAGGAATGTTATGACGGTGTACCCTGCTGGATCATGCCCACCTGGCGTATCAGTGAAACCCTGCCATCGGTATTCGGCAGCTTTGATTTAGTCATTATCGATGAAGCTTCCCAATCCGACATCACCGCATTGCCGGCCATCCTGCGGGCAAAAAAATTACTGGTGGTCGGTGATGACCGGCAAGTCAGCCCTACCGCGGCTTTTCTGGCCGAAGAAAAAATATTGCAGTTAAAACACCAGTTTTTACAATCCCAGCCGTTTTCCGAACTGTTACTTCCGGGTAGCTCCATCTACGATTTAGCCAGGGCCGCCTATCCCTGTCAGCGTGTTATGCTCACCGAACATTTCCGCTGTGTGGAACCCATCATCCGTTTTAGCATGCAATTCTATCCCGAGCCTCTGCTGCCCTTGCGTATCCCCAATGCCTCGGAACGCATGGACCCGCCACTGGTGGACGTCTACGTTAAAAACGGTACGCGAGACGAGCGTAACAAAACCAACCGTGCCGAGGCCGAAGCCATCGTCGAAGAAATCAAACACCTGACAAGTGAGCCTACGTTTGCCAAGCGCAGCCTCGGCGTCATCTCCCTCGTCGGCCCGGAACAAGCCAAACGGGTACAGGAACTTTTATGGCAGGAACTGGGCGAAGAAACCTATCAAAACCACCAAATCGCCTGTGGCGATTCGGCGGCATTCCAAGGTAAGGAAAAAGATATCATTTTTCTGTCTATGGTGGTTGGTCCAGGCCAAGGCTCGGCCCTGACCAAAGACGAATACCAACAACGCTTCAACGTCGCCCTGTCACGTGCCCGCGATCGTATGTACCTGTACCGCAGCATCGATGAAACCGATATTAAAAACGAAAACGATCTAAAGTTTAAAGTGCTGCACCATTTCAAAGACCCCATGCCCCGGCCAAATCAGCCGGAAAACCTGCTGAAGCTGTGCGAATCGGATTTCGAAAGGGATGTCTATAAACGATTGTTCGCATTAGGATACTTTGTCACCCCACACGTCAACGTAGGTAAATACACCATCGACTTGGTGGTCGAAGGTGAAAACGACCACCGCCTGGCCATCGAATTGGACGGCGATAAATACCACTCGCCTGAAAAATGGCGGGAGGATTTTATGCGGCAACGTACCATGGAACGGGTGGGGTGGACGTTTTGGCGGTGTTGGGGATCGAGTTTTTACGTAAATCCAGATGGCTGCATGGCGGATTTGGCGGGCAAGTTGCGGGAGTTGGGGATTGAGGCTGTTGGGGGGAAGGTACGGGACAATGTTTATACTGAATTTCGGGAATATATAAAAACCGGCGTTGTGGAGTCTGCTGAAATTAATACTGAGCTTTTGGATGTTCAAATCGAGACTTGATATCGCGGTCGGGCTTCACGCGTCCTGGTCGAATTTCGTCGTCATGCAGTAGTTTCGCCAGCCATCAATGACGGCCTCGGCCGCTTTATAGCGCCTGAATTTCATGGGTCGTATTTTCGATGTAATTCATAGACAGTAAGCCCACCGCGCGCGTTAAGCTGCCTATCGTACCTCCGGAGGCCGGCCGAACAGGGTATGAAGGAATTACATTTCCACGTTATTCGAATTGTTCACCCGCATGGATGACACCGCTGCGATGGTTCGCCTGACGAAACTCCATTTGTCTACCGGGTGCGGCCTGATTCAGTCGTCGAGATGGCTTGGCATGACGACAACCGCGCAAAACAGGATGAGTCCTACGAATGCTATGCCTACGGCGATAATACTCTTGTCGCCGAATATTTCAGTGGGTCGCCTATAGACACCGCGGAGCAGTTCGAAGCAGTCATTAATGAATTGATTGCCTCGGTTTCTTTTAGAGCGCTGAAAAAATATTTGCCTTTCCATTTTATCTACCAGGAACATGACTCGGGTCACATCAAAACAGTTCAAATCGACTGACAGGCGTCACGGTTACCGCCACTTTGGCGATTGTCGCCGGCGCCAAGGACAAAAAAACAGACCCGCAACCCAAAAAGTGATGGCTGGGAAGTTATACAATACAATGCATTGACCATTTTATCTTTTTGTGCGTGATGTAACAAATGACAAACGACTCTACCGAATCTTGCCTTGTCATCGTTGAATGCATGAACAGATGAAATTCCTAAGCTACTGTTCATCATCGAAGGCTGTGCCTAAGACGGGATGGGAAGGTGCCTTTTGTCGGTAGGCTATCGTCGTTTGGTTGGTCAAGATTAAGTTCGCGGTTTACAAGGGCATCCTTTAATACTCAGTCAAAGGCGGATTCACCGGCTACCGCCTTGCCTTGTGCAACTGCCGGACGAGTGTATCGATACATGCATCCGGCAAGGCGCCAGTGGGCCGAGAAAGATAGCCATTTCGGCGCAAAAGCACTAGAATGTAAACTTTGCCGGGTGATTTTTAATCATATGGGAAGTATTTGTAATTGCTTGGTATTACTCGGTATTCCTCTCTTTTAGTCGATCAACTTGATCGTTCGAGAAAATTCATGATTGATACGTGCACCGCAGGAAAATTTTCGACAATGTTGTTTAAAACTGTGACCGCATTACTTGTACTCGCGGCTATGTTGGTAACGGTGGCTTGTTCAAAGGCTGCAAAAGATACCAAATTCACCGACAAAACACCGCCGACTGTAGCCGCATCGTCCGCCGGAGGTCTGTTCAATACGCCGCAAGCGTTAACTCTGAAGTGTACGGACAACAAAGAATGTGACGCCGTTTATTATACTTTGGATGGTAGCGAGCCGAGCAAGTCTTCCGACCGTTATTCCGCGCCTATTGACATCGATCAGGACACAACAGTGCGTTTTTTTGCCGTGGACGTCAGTGGGGTGTTTTCCCAACTGTATAAGCTCGAGTTCGATTTTGATTACACCGCTCCGGGAGTCGTGGAAGTGACACCGTCGTCCGGTGATACCGATGTGCCGTTGGCATTGGGCACGGTGAACATTCGATTTGACGAGAGTCTGAATTTGGACAGTAATTTGGTCACGCGGGACACCCTTACCGTCACCGGTGACACCGGCCGTGTGCGGGGCCAAGTGCAATGGAAAGCGGAGAACAATGCATTGACGTTTATCGCCGATGAACCGTTGCAAGACGCCATGACCTATACCGCGGCTGTGGACCCTGCCATAACGGATATCGCCGGCAACGCCATTGGTGATACAGCCGAATGGCAGTTTACCATGGCCAACATCGCCTGGCTGAAAACCGGCGCTGAAATTATTAAAATCTCTTCGGCGCAGGAGGAGTTGCTGCGCCTGGGTAATGAAGATTTTAATTGTCGGTCACTGAGCAGTTATGCACAACTGCGTGCCGACCCAAAAGATGGTGCGCTCTGGGTTTCCAATGTAAACGGTAACCGATTGTTCAAGCTGAGTAACAATGGCAGGCTGCTGTTTGCGCGGGAAGTATATTCAGCGCAGGGTGCGGCTTTGGATCTGCGCGATGGTTCCGTATGGAATTCCGAGCTTCATGCAACCACCTCCAACGGTCGACGCCTGGTTAAATTTACCTCGGCGGGAGCAGAGCGCCTGGCTACTGCTTATAACGCGGATCTCGGTATATCCCATGTGGATAACAATATGCGTATCAATCGTGCTGATAATTCCCTGTGGATAGCCAACTATGATAACTACGTCTACCGGATCCTTGATAGCGTACCCGACGGCTATGATCCCGTCGGTACCAGCGGTGACCACCAAGCGGCTCGAGGGTTTTAACCAGACCTTTTCCTTGGATATTTACCAGGGTGACAATTCAACGGGACATATCTGGATTGCCGAACGATCTACCGCGCTGGTCAGCCTTGATTACAATGGCGGCGAGAACTTTCGTGACAGTCCAGCAGGATTTAACGCGGTACTTTTTGTCGCCGCCGATCAGAGCGATGGCAGCGCGTGGATATTAGGTCAATCCGACCGAGTCGCCAAATATGCCGCCGACGGCACCCCCTTGGTCAACAAAGGCGGGTTTCAGGCGCCGGTCGATACTATTGAAGCGGATGCAACCGATGGTGGCGCCTGGGTGGCTTACGCAGGCACGGGTGAAGTGGTTAAACTGGATGCCGAAGGGAATGAAGAATGGCGACTGCCGTCATTTGGAAGAACGGATTCCATTGAGCTTGTGTATCCTCACTATGGAAGGCAAATACATGTCAGTAACACAGGTAGTGACGACAGCGGTGACGGCAGCCGCAACAACCCTTATGCAACCTTGTTTAAAGGCTTGTCGGTTGCAGCCGAGGGTGACACGGTCCAAGTGGCGGCAGGTAGCTACAACGAAAACGTGACGCTGAAAAACCGTGTGCGTCTCCTAGGCAATGGCCCGGAGACAACCGAATTGCATGGTTTGGGCACTTCCCACGTCATCGACGGAGCAGTGGTGAATCGAGTTTCGATTTCGGGGTTTACCATCACGGGTGCCGGTAATAACAACAATGGTATCAACTGCGTCGGCTGCAGGGATTTGGTGATACAGAATAATACTATTGAACGTAATGGTGTTGATCAATCTTATGCCTCAAACGGGATCGCTTTATCCAGCGGTTCCGATGCCTTAATTGCACATAATAGAATCGCTGAGAACAGTAATAGAGGTATCAGCGTATCCGGAGACAGTATTGTTGTGATCCGAAATAACATTGTGCATCATAATCCCGATGGCGGTATTTCGCTCGGTGGTGGCGTGGGTATAAGTTATGTGATCAACAATGTCATTGACAGCAATGGTCAGGCCGCGGGATTTGGTGGCTCCGGGATTGTTGCAGGCGGCAATGTTGTTATAAGCAATAATGTTATTTCCAACAATGGTGTGGATAATCCGAATCCAGGGTTGGCTGTGGGTATACGCGCAAGTGGAGCGATAGATATTTCCTATAATCTTTTATTCAAGAATTTCCAGGGAAATTACAACGGTATCACGGCTGGAACCGGTGACATTCAGGACGCCGATCCCCTGTTCGCCGGTAGCGGAGATTATCACCTGCAGGCAGAATCACCGGCTCGAAATACGGGTGATCCGTTTTTTAACGACGAAGGTATCGACTGCACAGCGCTGGATCGCCGCGGTGATATGGGCGCCTATGGCGGACTGATGGCGCAGTGGTAGCAACGCGAATGATCAGGACCGGTAAACAGCAGCGGATTCAAACTTCCTCACCGCATGACCGTTCTCCCTGAATACATGATTTGCGGGAAAGTAACCGTTGTTTCATTAAAATTTGGAAGATGCCCCAGCACATAGTTAGTGCGTACCGTCGCTCGGTTTCAGTAGTGCGATCTATTCCCGGCTTTTAATGAAACGGCCGATTATGTATCGAAAGTCCGCTCAGGGTCGATCGGGTTGGACAGTTTACACAAGGTAACTTGGTATTGCTTAGCGAAGCATCCGACAGTCCGCATCATTCATCGCTTTGTTCCAATTGCCGCCAATGCTCGGCTTTTCGGCATGTATGTTCGATATGTTTGCTTATGATGGCTTTCTCGTTTATGGGGTCGCAAGCGTGGTTAAACCTTCAGTGCTAACTTGCATAAATAACGGTGGTAATGGATCGCTTACATGCGAACAAAAATCGAAGTGTTTGTTGCGATCTTGATCTACCTCGGTAATTGGATATTTAGCGCGATGGCAAGCGCACGTTGTAGCAAGTTCCCCCGGGCCTGCCGTGGAAACGGTACGCAATGAACATGATTGTACGGCTACTGCGAGCGGGCAATCGGACGCACGGTAAATTTTCGCGGAAGCTCTCATTCGGCGACCATTGCTCCAACGGCGGACCGATTCTTGCGTATAACCTTTAGTGTGCTTGAATGGCACACCGATTTTTAGTGAAACATACACATAAAGGTAGATCCATGTGCGGAATTGCAGGTTTATGGGGCGAAGTCAACACAATCGCCGTCCAAAAGATGATCGAAATACAACGCCATCGGGGGCCGGACGGTCATGGTATTGCACCAAACAAGCATGGTGTGCTTGGTCACACCCGGCTTGCCATCATGGACCCCGAACAGGGTAGCCAGCCAATGGTCAATCATGATCGCAGCCTTACGCTGGTAGCCAACGGCATGATTTATAATCACCCTGACCTACGGCGGTTTTTGCTCGATGGACATGATTTTGTAACCCAAAGCGACAGCGAAACCATACTGCATGTTTTTGAAGACCACGATCTAGCAACGCCGGAATTGCTCGACGGTATGTTTGCATTTGCTGTTTACCGCAATGGTCAATTGGTGCTGGCCCGTGATCGAATCGGCATCAAGCCGCTTTATTATGCCAGGCAGATCGCCGCTGATGGTTCCAGCAATCTGTATTTTGCTTCGGAACTCAAAGCCTTAACAAACCTGGCCGATGACGTTAAGGAATTTCCACCAGGCACCGTTTACCACTCGCAAAGCGGTTTTCATGCGTATTACGAGGTTCCCCATAGCCAGCCGCTGGAACGTGAGTTGTTTGAACATATTCGTATTGTTCGCGAAACCATTGAGTTGGCGGTGAGAAAACGCCTGCTTAGCGATGTACCCCTGGGTGCCTTTCTATCAGGCGGCCTTGACAGCAGTATTATCGCCGCGGTGGCAAAAAAGTATATGCCGCAACTACACACTTTTGCCGTGGGCGCGGAAGGTTCGCGTGATCTACAGGCTGCACGGCGCGTGGCTCGCCACATCGGTTCGAGCCACCACGAATATCAATACACCGCCGGTGAAGTGGAAAAAAACCTTCCGGAAATCCTCTATCATCTGGAATCTTTCGACCAGGATCTGGTACGCAGCGCCATGCCCACCTGGTTTTGCGCACGCCTGGTGTCCGAGCACGTTAAAGTCATTTTGACCGGAGAAGGAGCCGATGAACTTTTCGCCGGGTATAAATATCACAAACGAATTACCGATGAACAGGCCTTGCATCACGAGCTTCGCGACTCCATTTCCCGCCTGCATAACATTAATTTACAGCGGGTTGACCGTATGACGATGCGCCATGGCGTTGAAGCACGGGTACCGTTTCTGGATACCGACGTTATTGCCATGGCGCAGACGATTCCGCCCCATCTCAAGTTATTCACCGACCCGAACGGCTATCGAATCGAGAAATGGATTTTGCGCAAGGCCTTCGAAGATATGCTGCCGGCGGAAATTGTCTGGCGAGAGAAAGAGCAGTTTGATGAAGGCAGCGGTATGGTGGCTATGGTGCCACAGGTATTGGCAAAAATGGCGGAGGGCATGGATAGCGCCCAATATCGGGCTAAATATGCCAGTGACCGTCTTCGTTCTGGGGAAGAATGTTTTTATCACCATATGCTTATGCAACAGTTTGATAAGCCCGCGGCTGTGCTTGCCAACGTGGGGCGCTGGCAATTTGAGCAGCAAGGCAGCGGAGCCTGAAGGTGGCGGCATGGGGTAATGCCTGATATGGGTGCGCATGATCCATTAACGGCACCATGATGCGGTGGTTTACGGCATGTCTGTCCGTTTTTTGTGTAATTTGGCGCAGTTGGATGTAGGCTAACGTTGCACACGGCCCACCGTGTCTACGGTGCACCGCAAAACACCCCCCGTGTTGTGCTGAAGCATGGCGGACCCGCGCGCAGCCGGCATGAAGCGTTACCCCAAAGACGGCATGTTCAAGATTTATCAACGGTTAAGGGGTTGGAAAGTTTGCAATGTCCGTTGAAAGGCTGCCGTTCAAGGTTAGCGTGGTATCCGGAGCCAGCCCCGTCAACGGCTGCGATCCAAAATGAATTTGCCGGGTTGAAATGTCAATGGTGATAGCCGTACATGGCGCGCATTTATAGTAATGTAAATTGCCGTCGCCGGCGATCGGAGACATTAAAATACTGAAGCTCACTTGCTCGACGGCATCGCTATTTGTTTTTATCGTCAAGGTACTGTTGTGACTGCCTGCAAATGCATCTTGGTAAACAAAATCCAAGTTGGGATTTGAAAATTGTACAGGGGTAAATTTCGCATTGACAATCGGGCCGAACGCGGCCACTTCGGTACCGCTTAAGTCAATCACGCCACCTGTGACGGATGGTGGTGTTTTACGCACCATGGTCACAACACTCTTCGCATCACAGGTATCGGCAGCGTCAAACCAGGACCATGTTGAATTGCCCATAAAAGTGTCGTTGGACACCGATCGAAGATTCAATTCGGAAATTTGGACGGTGCCGTTCAAATAGGGATAACTTGCGCTCCACTGCAGGTCTTTTCCGTTGATGCTTCCGGTAAGAATACCCATGGGCGCAGTGACTGTTAGGGTGTTGTCGGTTTGCTGGAGTATAACTTCATACATAGGTGTTTCTTTTTCGTAAGCGCAATTGCCGTTGGTATAATCCGGTGTGTTTAGAACCAGCCAACGAGCGTTTACATCGATGGGATTCGATGCTGTATCAGGAATAGTGGCACCGGCGTAGGACAGGGTGCCGTTTACGAAGAGTTTGCCGGTTAACGGTTCCGAAAAGTTCTTGCTGTTTAATTTCACATCGTTGAAAGTGATCAATTGATTGGTGCTGTCTATGGATAAACCGATACAGTTGGCGCCTTGACTGGATACGCAATCGTACGAGGCAATGCTACCCAAACGGTCACGACCGATTGTAAGGCTGACTAAGTTGAAGCTATTTGATTGCGAAAAAATGATGCTCATGGTTTGAGAATTGCATTTTTGCACTTGTGTGGTGTCGCAGGCTTTACCTGCCCAGCTTACGCCACTGGCAATATCGATAAGCTGTGAAAACCCAATCGTCGCTCCAAGATTGGCGGCATCGTCGCCGCTTAGCGACAAAGTTGCCATAGGGTTGGCTATGTCCGGAATGACGGGAGCTGAGGTGCCCGTGGTGCCCGTGCCCGAGGTACCCGTGCCCGAGGTGCTTGTGCCTGTGGTACCGGTGCCAGTGTTTCCACTGGTGGTGGTGGTTTCAGTATTGTTTGTGGAATCCGGAAGGCTGGTTGTAGAAGGATTTCCGTTGTCATCGCCATGACTGCAAGCGAGCAGCAAACTAAGACCCGCAAGAATTCCCGTAATGCCAGCGCTTCTTGGAAACATGATATCTCTCCCTTAATCGATTTAGCACGCCGATAGCGGTAAAATTTCAGTGTACTTACTGCAAATAGACCTGCACCCAGCAATGTTACTTTACTCAAAGTAATACAACAAGTGTCCAGGTAGCGCCGAAGCCATACGGACTTTGTAAAGAATCGTTAATAATGCTTTGGGAATCAACAATCAAAGCATTGTTGGAAATCCAAAAACAAATAACGTTATTTTTATATGAACTATATGAAATAGTTATATAGCTAAAATGGGTTGTGTTGCACCCTGCATGGATTAAAACATAGTAATCAACATCCACGCACACTGGTGTGGCAGCCGTCACAGTTTTGTAGTTTCGAAAATTCCATCGACAAGTAGTATCGTGCGCTGGTGGCCATCACAGTTTGCCAGTGGCGCAGGACCATGGCGACGCAGTCGATTGTCACTATGCTTACGATTTTTGACGAATGCTTTTGAAACAACCACTGCCAGCACTTTGTGCAGATCCAACAAAGTTATTTGTTATTTAAATGCTTTGTGAGTTGGTTTTATATGACCGTTGCAGCCCTGACGCCCATAAGTTTGTGAACTTTTTGGTGTCAGTATCACGTGTTCTCTCGGTACCGTTGCGCCAATGTTTGTGCTTAAAATAGCATTCACCATTTTGCGTAAACGCTTGTCGCCGTCACTTACGCCCATAAGTCTTGTCTAAATATTAATCGGTACTTTGGTCATTGCCATAAAACGGAACTCAATCGAGTTAACACTCAGGTTTCACGGTTGGTCTGCTCAAACATTTGATCGTCAACACGGGGATAGGCTCGGATTGTGAGGCTAATGCGCGTGTAACTGCTACGGATTGGATCGTTGGCGGCAATACGTTTGCTGACATTACCGTAGCGGCCTTGGGCGTGATGAACGTCCGCACAATACAATGAATTACCGGCAAACGGCTGCCAAAGATACCCGGGGCGGACAGGTGTTGTCATGGATGACAACGCATGAATATAGTGCGGATCGCCCACAAATGGTTTGGCTGTGTTTAGCGGCCGGTGAATTGATCGACGTCTATTTATATATTCTGCTGGAATTTCAATCGCAGCAGGATCCGTGGACGGCCGTGTGGGTGGCGGCGTATACCTTCCTGCGGCAATTTCATTGCCACATACTGTATAGCCGTTCCAGATTGATATTTATCGTTTTGCTTTGCAAGATATTCAAGGTTACCAATTTCCGTCCTATTTTCCATTTTGGAATCGAAATTGTGACTCATGGCTATGGAAGTGTACAAATAGTCGCGTAAAAATACACGAGATCCCTGCTTGGCTACCCATAACTTGATGTCATCAAAAGGAAATATGAGGGCATTATGATAAAATAATCGATTTTATTGCGTGTTTGCTACGTTATGTTCCAAACCAAAACCCCATGTCCTTGGACAGAAACTCATCATAACGCATGTAATGGGAACCGTCACAAGAAAAAGTAAGGCTGACGATACCGTTGAAGATATTGATGGATGCGGAGCGCAAGTAAATCGTTTCGTCCGCCACGCGCAGTTGTCGCATCGCGGCAAAAACCGGTTCGATACTGGATTGGGGAATTATGGCATCGGTTGGATAGGTTTGGGTCGGATAGGCGAGACAGATATCCGGGTCAGCCAGGGCCTCATGGTTTAATAATCGATAACGATAGGGGTCGTCCAGAAACCAAATGGTGGCGCGACTGCTGGAAAAATGTATGACCGCCTGGAAAACGCCACGATCTTCAAACAACTCCTCCAAAATGGAAAACGCTTGTTCCCCATGGCGATCCAATTGGCTCTCAGCACGAATCTGCTGAAATACCGTGCTTCGAATGGAAGGGTCCCCGGTAATTTGTTGCCATTCAGCAGGTTCTTCGTAGAGAACGGCAGTAACCGGTAAATCCCGTAGGTCAAAATCAGCACCCAGGTAGCCAACCGCTTTTCCGTCATCTCGGATAATATGCAGAGCCGTTAAGGAGGGCCGGCGAACCCGCAAACTGATATACGCATCCGATAACAAAAATCCCCATGATGGCACGACTTCCCGCATATAGGGGCGCTGGGAGCGGTCACGTCCAAAATGGTCGGTCAACAAGCTGTCACGACTAACGTTGTCACACACCTGAATGCCATCGGTATCCACGATGTATAAAAACATGCAATGTGGTATATCGGCAAAGCCGGCTAAAAGTACTTCATTGATATTTTCCCGGCTACCCCATGCCGGAGCGCATTGCCGGGCCAAACGCGTTAATGGTTCGTGGAGTTTTTTCGCCAGTTCATTGCGTTGTCGATGAATAGCGGCTTTCCAGTTTTTTTCCATCAGTAAATCCAAACAGTCGTAGTATTCACTCGGCCATCATACAGGAATCGGTCGATGGTTTGGATTCCACATCGCTGTCGCCGTCCACTTCAATGGCGGTAATTTGGAAGTCGTTAATTTCCATTGCAGTGGCCTGATAATCTTCCGGAAGCGCGGGCACAGTCAATTCCCGAAAAATCGTGTCAGTTTTTGTTGTTTCGGATCGTAACTTACCATCGAGAAATTGCCCGCGGATTTTATTTTACTTACTTAGTGCTTTCGGAGGCTGTTTGAAAATAGTGGTAATCGGTTGATCCATGGTGGCCGTAACCACTGTTGTATTACCGTAATCAAAGGGGTATGTTGATCCGGGTGGACTAGCCAAGTTTCCCGACTGTCAGTGTATTAGTCATCTTTTTATTGTGGTTAAATTGTCGAAAATGTTCGGTTTTGGTAAAGCGAGGACGGCAACGCTGCATTATGGGCGTTGGGAAATATCCGATTTGGTCGAGCAAAAACCGCTACGCCTGGCGCTATTTAGGCATCGATACTGTCAGCCATGCAGGCCTGAATGATTTGCCACAGGCTAAAGTCGATCCGGATAAAGACAGCGACGGTCGTTTCTAACTGCTTAGCATCCTGACCCTCAAAGCCGTTTACAGCTCACACAACGCTCGGATTTGATTGGCGCCGTCAATTCAATTCCCCATGAAGTGAAGGCATATTCATGGCGAAAAGGTTTTCGTGACGGATAATGCCAATATTTGCGGCTTGGTTAATAATTCACACCGACGCCCGATTACCTGAGTATTCAATCCACTGCCCGGGAATCTGATATGGACGAATTATGGCAAAAACTCGCCGCATTTGAATTCGACTCCGAAGTCGTTACGCTGGCCTTTCGTGACCGTTTGGCAAGGGAAAACGGCTGGCCAACGGCGTTCGCCGATAAGGTTGTGGGCGAATACAAACGTTTTGTTTACCTGGTTGCCAGCAGCGGGTCCGAGCTTACGCCATCGGAACATGTGGATCAAGCCTGGCATCTGCATATGCTGTATACCCGCTCGTACTGGCAACAATTATGCGGCGACATCCTTGGATTTGCATTACACCATCATCCCACCCTGGGAGGGCGGTCCGAACAACAAAAATTTCGACGTCAATACCGATTCACCCTCGACAGCTATACAAAAACTTTCGGTTGTCCTCCGCCCAAAGACGTCTGGCCGGATACTGATAAACGATTCCAGGACGTCGAGCAATTCATACGTATCAACAAAAGCCGCTGTTGGATCGTTCCCAAACCGGACAAGACGGTGAGCGCATGGCTGCTTTCGGCCATAATATTTTTACCGGTTCTTGTAGCATGCAGCGATAAGTCGCAAGCCATCGGTTTTTGGTTTTGGATAAAAATCATTATTGCATTACCCGGTATTTATTTACTGATTAAATTTGTTCGATGGGTTGGCAGCGGTGGGGGTGGTGGCGGTGGTATGGGCGGCGGTTGTGGTTCCGGCTGCAGTGGGTGTGGTGGATGTGGAGGTTAGCCGGGTTTACCCGTACATTCACAAACAGGCGTGACAAAATAGCTGATACCGAATCGGTCGGATCATATTTCACCGTGGTCAAGACGTTCGCAAATTTTGCCGGAAAATCCTCCGCGCAAGGGCTATACGCCTCCGCCAGTAGCAGAAGAATTGCCTAAAAGCGTGCGTTTTACGCTGGATACGCTTAGAATAATTCGATGGACAACACCCATGGACGGTCGTTTCCGAGCTTATGCCAAACATTTTTCGTAAAGCCAAAAACCTGGGGGGGATGCCGCTTTTCGTCCAGTGCTGGCTGCCGCCATCCTGGCTGCTGCTGGGTTTGAGCCGCATCATACTTTTTACAGTGCCTTTCAAACGCTTGGTCCCTTGGTTGGGCATCTGCCGACGAACGTCGTGGGTTCCACTGTTGAGTCAGACCCAGGAAGCACGGGCCAGGCAGATCGGATATGTTGTCCGGCTGGCATCGCGCTATACGCCATGGCATTCCCATTGCTTTCCACAAGCCTTGGTAGCCCGAATGTTATTGGGGTTTTATCGTATCCCCTATGTTCTGAACCTGGGCCTGGCCCGAGATGCTGGAACCGACACTCTGAAAGCCCATGCCTGGGTAAGCGCAGGTCGGGTTGCGGTCACCGGCGGGCGGTCATTTAGGCAATTCACCACCATAAGCTGTTTTGTCGGTACCGCCACGGTAGGCGGAAAGACTGCCTGATGCCTGCACAGGTGTTGATTTCCTTTATGACCGGCGCGCCTCGCGCCACTATTGCATGGGTGTTGGTGTTAATGATGGCGGTCGGCCTCACCGACGGTATGGGTCTGTTGTTGCTGGTACCGTTGCTGGCCTTGTTACAGGAGCAACAGCATGCTAGCCATGCGGTAACCGCTGTGGTCGATAAGCTTTTTTCAGGATTGGGCATACCGCTTTCACTGTCTTCGGTATTAGGCCTGTTTCTTTTGCTGATTGGTCTGCGCAGTTTGATCCAATACCAACGGCAGCGTTTAGGGTATGAACTGCAATTCGCCATCGTGGATGATTTGCGCACTCGTTGTTTTCGGGCGTTGTTGCATGCGCAATGGCCATGGTTGACCGGTAGTCGGCAAAATGACCATGCCAGCCTGTTACTTAATGATATCAATCGCGTTGGAGCGGGTATCCAATTTGGCTTGTCACTGGCCGCCGGTTTGACAACCATGGGGGCCTATTTATTCACCGCCATCGTTTTGTCATGGAAAATGTCCGCGATCGCCTCACTGTGCGCCGTTATCGTGTTTTACCTGTTGGCCGGGCATCGCCGCCGGGCCTTTAATCTTGGTGGCGATCTGAGCGAGGCCAACAAACAAATGCAGCAAACGGTCAGTGAAAGCCTCGGCGGTCTAAAGATGACCAAAATTCTCGGCAACGAAACACGCCAGTTGGCGTCGTTTCAAAAAATTATCGCCCAACTGCGAACCAAGCAAAAGCAATTCCAGCGGGGCGCCAACCTGTCCATGGCCTTATACCAGGTAGGTACCGCCTTATTACTGGTGGGTTTTCTTTTCCTGGGTCTGGCTGTTTTGCGCATGCAACTGGCGGAACTGCTTGTTCTGGTACTGATTTTCGCCCGCTTGATCCCGCAGTTTTCGTTCATGCATCAGCAACTGCATCATCTGCTGCATACTTTGCCGGCATGTAAGCAAACACAGCAACTCCTGCGGCGGGCATTAGACGCTGCGGAACCCGACATGCCATACAAGGCGGCTTTTCCGCCGGGCGGTGATATTATCCTGCGGCACGCCGCCGTGCATTACCCGAACCGTCAACCCCCGGCGCTGGTTGATGTGTCGGTATGTATACCCGCAAATACCACCACCGTCATCATGGGAGCGTCAGGCAGCGGCAAATCCACCTTGGCCGATGTCCTTATGGGTCTGCAGCCTTTGAACCATGGACGTATGCAAGTCGGTGACGCTGTCATAGAAGGGCAAAGCCGCATTGCCTGGCGACAGCACGTCGCCTATGTCCCACAGGACGTTTTTTTGTTTAATGAGACCATCCGCCATAATTTGTTATGGGCGAACCCCGACTGCGCCGAAAAGGATCTGCGTTACGCACTACTGGCCGCGGCCGCCGATTTTGTATTCGATCTTCCCGATCAGCTGGACACCGTGGTCGGCGATGCCGGCAACCGGTTGTCGGGCGGCGAACGCCAGCGTATCGCCTTGGCGCGGGCGCTGCTACGCAAACCCCAATTGCTTATACTTGATGAAGCCACCAGTGCCCTGGACGATGAAAACCAGCACCGGGTATATAGAGCCATCACAAAAATGCATGGAAAAATGACCGTTATCATTGTCGGACACCAATTCACCGCCATGGGGTATGCCGATCACGTTATGATTATGGACCGGGGAAGCATACATACCGCCGAAAACACCTTGGCAAAGGTTGAGGAAGCATAAATATGTCAGGGAAATCCGAATGGATTGACTTCACGGCAGGGCGCAATTGGCTGGCGGTCAGGAAAACGCTTAGGGTGTATCGTCAACGTTGGAACGCCATGCTAAACATCATCCGGCGCCCGGTACCGCATGCGGTTCTGAGTTGGCGTTATTTGCTGCCGCGTCAATCGCCGGCGGTAAAACTGCATCGGCAAGTATTGTTGCGCGCCTGGCCCCGTTTTCCGCGTATCGTATGGTTTTTAATTGCGCTCTGCAACTATAGTTTATGGTACGCCTTTTTCAGTTGGCGCTACATGTACCGGGCCTGCAGACGGCATGGCGCAACACTTCGCAAAAAGCGCGGCATTGTGCAACGAACGCAACTGGTGCATTTGTTCGAACTGGCATGGATGCACGGCATTCCACCGCATTTTTACTATCTGTACCGCCTATATGACTATCCCAAAGACAACTGGCTTGACTTTATTTTTACCCATGAACTGCCCCAATGGCATCTGGTTATGTCACCCAAGGCTGCGCGGCATAGCCATGCCTTCCTTCGCGACAAACAGTATTTTTCACAAACCCTGGGCGAAGCAGGATTGCCGGTGATCGAGACCCTGGCCAGATACCGTAACGGTCAGCGCGTGGATGAAAGCGTGTTGTTTCAAGAAAAATCACTGTTCTTGAAGCCTCGTCAAGGCAGCCGGCAAAGCGGTTGCTACGTTTTGTTTTATTATCCAGGCGAAGGATATGCCCTCGTATCGACGAGAGTCGACGACGACGATGCCGGTATCCCAAGGGCCATACATGGCAAGGCCGCCATCGTCCGGGCCGTTACAAATCTTGCCAGCCACTGCCAATATATCATCCAACCACTGGTGCGCAATCATGCGTGGTTGTCGTCCTATGTTGAGTTGGATTATGCCATCAGTATACGGCTGGTCACCGCCATGATCGGGCATGTCGCTACGACCGTCAGCGCTACCTTGGAGATTCCTTTGCCACCCGGGTTTCGTTATGTGCATCCCATGCCGATTGATATTGATAGCGGGCACTTGAGCTTGCCATTAACAATCTCGCCTGCTCCGGAGACCTTGGACAGCCCCGCAAAGCTTGCCGGTCAAACCCTGCCGGCATGGATGGAAATGCGCCGCGTGGCGGAACAGGCTCACGGCTTTTGTCCGGACATTAGAAGCGTTGGCTGGGACCTGGCGCTTGGCGAGCGGGGTGTCATAGTGATTGAAGGAAACTTTAATTGGGTCGTGAGTGAACACCAGCTAGTGGATAACGGGTTGATACAATGTTTTTATGAAACCTTTTAAAGTATATGGCTAATTAAGGTTAACCAGCATGGCAATGTTGGATTTGCTGAGGTATTGACATTAGTCGTTATTTGATTAAGATCTGAATAGAGGATGGATAGCTGGTAGTGTACGGCCCACTGGCTTACGAGTATCCCTTTATGTTATTACGCGAATAAGGGCCTGCTTTCTTTGATTTTCGTAATCCAGGGATTGTTACGTTCGAAACCGGTCATAATGTTTCTTTTAGCCACCCATGGCATACCGCTTTTTAACTATTTCGATCACATGTAACAAGGAGTTTCGATGGATCAGGACGAAAAAGAAATACTTACCGAAAAACGTGAGCAATCATCCACGGACGCTTGGCATGAACCCAAATTTATCGAACTGTCGACTCAAGGCACTGACGGTAAGGGTATTCCTACGCTTAAAGAATCGACATCCCCGGTATTTGGCTCGTAATGGTAAACGAGCGCATGGCTGAACTCGGTGAACGGGATCGAACTCGAATTCCCGGCGCACCTTGGTAATACGATGCTTCAAGGCAGAGCAAAGCAATCCTGCTAACCATTCCCGGCTATTGGCAATCGCGGACGGCGATGAATTGCATGGATCGAGGGGATACTTTGAGAGATTTTTTGGGTTTAACGGCTTTGGACGCCGAAGCTGATTATGGGTAAAAAATCCGATTTAATCAAACGTCGACACACCGAGGCGGTCCACATCAATCAGGAAATCCAACCTGCTCAGCAAAACAGGATGCCGTGCTTCAAAGTATCGTTGCAGTCGCTCAGGGGTGCTGAATTCGTCAACGAGGCGACAAGTTTGTAAGCTTTTAGAGATACGTCGGGCTCGTTGTTCAAATATATCCGATAAATCATTCCAGGGCATAATCACATCGGATTTTCGTCGCCATTGCACGCTTGTTGACGTAACACCCTCCAGGACCCGACGGAAGGGGTAGCGTTCGATACCCTGATAAATCTTGAGATTGGCCGGCAAACTATGGGCAAAGGTGACCAGATCCACGTCCAGCATGGGATAGCGATACTCCAGGCGGGCAAGCCGCCCCACCAGTTCGGAGTCCACGATGCGGTAGTCCATCCCCAATTCAAATAACTCCAGGTGTTCCTTGGAACGTATGCTATAACGTTGATAGCTTTGCAGGAACCGTATTAATGCGCTCTCTAAATCGTACTTTTTCCGCCAACGGTCGGATAAAAAATGATTTTGCGCGTACCGCATGACGGCGGCCGTCATTACACCGCGTAAAGAATTTTTTCGCAAAAGCGTTCTGCCGCCGTGGGTTTTAATCAAGGATAAAACCGATCTGAGTGGATGGGACCCCCGTCCCCGTTGATATTTGGTACGCAATAATCGCAGCAGGGATAAAATTTTCCCCCGGAAAAACAATTCATCCGCATAGCAATCGCCATTGTTGGAGACGCATTGGTCGCCACCCCAGCCAGATAGCAGCACCCGTACACCTTGCTGCTCAGCACAACGCGTGCGAATAAAGAGCCCGCCCCGTGAAAATAAAACCGTACCGAATGCTTGGTACAATTCCTGCCTTTGCTGCTGCCGGAATTCCTCGTTGTCTTTCAATCCATGCGCCCATACCGGCTGGATATTGTCGTGAAAGTTTAAAATACCGCCAATGTCCTCATAAATTGGCCGCCAGACCGACTCATTGTTGCTATTGAGGGCGGTACATTGATGGGTAAAGGTATAGAGCGTTTTAGGACTTAAGAGCCGTGCCGCATAGCCCGCCACGCCGTTGGAATCCAACCCTTCGCTAAGCTCCGCGCCCAGTGGATACAAACTGTCAAGCCGAACGGAAACGGCGTGTTCAAAACGGTGTTTCATTTCATCGATCAGTTCGTCCCGGTCCATGTGGTGCCAGCGTTGCACGGGTTCAAGCCGCCAGTATGGGCTTAGACTTATACGATTGTTGCTGATCTCCAGCGTGTGTGCCGGAGGCAGCACCGATACCGACGTCAAGGGTGAGTCAAATGTTTCGGGACCCAATCCCCATAACTGCCGAACCAGCCAGGCTTCCGATACATTGCCGCTATTGCACCCATCAGCAAGCGTAAAGGACTGGTGTTCATTGGACACCATAATACCCCTGGGAGTGCGGGAGTAGAATAATACCTTGATACCGAAATGGTCCCTGGCGCAGAAAAAGGTTTGCCGTTTTTCGTCCCAAATAATAAAAACGAAATCGCCACGCAGGTAGGCCGGGCATTCGCGACCCCACTTTTGGTAGGCTTTAAGAATAAGCCGGCTCTCGCTCATCGCCGCCGTATCCGTGTTGTCCCAACCAAGCTTGGCGATAAGTTGTTCCTGGTTATCGATACGCGCATGGGCCGTTATGGTCAACTGGGCCAAGCTGTCATGACATACAGTATCGTGACTTGAACGCCGGGTAATATGTAGATGGGCTTTGGCCATACCGATGCCACCGCTGTCATGGTACCAATAGCTATAGCCGTCCGGATTCCAATAGTTCGACGCCTGCAGCATTTTTTGAATGATTTCATGTGAGCCGTTTCCTTGGGCCGGACGGCAGGCATGAATGGTGCTCATGGCATGTTACAGTCCAATGCAGTCAAAGATCTGTCCACTATGGCATCGAGGCGGGATTCATTTTCGGGGCAATATCCCAAGGATCGCATCACGACTCCATGATCCTGGATAATGCGCGCCGCCTGCTCCGGGTTTAAAGCATTTTTCCAGTCACCCGCTTGTCCTTTACGGAAAAAAGCAGGCGCAACCTGGGGCTTTTCCCGAAACACCGTTTGTTTTTCCTGCGTTTGTAAATTTTCAAAAGAGCAAGCATTTACCGCGACTCGCACGGCGTATTCATCTTCGGTGAGTTGCAGGAAGGAGGCAACCGAAGAAAATGTGGCCAAAGGATCAGCAAGCATATCTTCGTACCGCACCAGCTTTACCGGCAGCCTGTGTTTGTCGCGCCAGCTCAAAACATGGAATGACCAACTGCCCAGACGCTGGCGTAATTGCGCCGGAAGGCCCTGGCTATTACCGGCAAAGGCAAAGTCATTGTTGGCCATTGCGTTGATGATGCTGTCCAGAGGCTTTTGACTATGATTGGCAAAGGAGACCGCCACATCCAGCGGATTTCTGACGATATACAACACCCCCCGCGTGGCCTCGGCCGGGAACAGGGGCCTGCCGTCAGGCAGGATATCGTACGCGTCATGGACTTTGTGATAACCGGGATTTTGCAGCTGTTGGGATAACCAGGTATAGGCTTCCGGACGCAGGAAATCCACCTCATCACAGTTCAGTTCGTGAATATCGAAATCCAAGGCGCTTTGCACCCACTCACGGCTGCTGGCAATAGCACCACTATTGATACTATTGATATCAAACGATGCCGGTTCATCCTGAATAAATTGACTGATAAAGGCCCGCATCCAGGTATTACCGGATTTGGGGTAGGAGGCTATCCAGTAGATGTTTCCCGGTACCGTCATGTGGCGCTGCCTTGCCCGACTCGCGGGGATTGGTTCTCCCGGGCTTCGATGAGTTCCCGTAAGGCATCGATATGAAAACCGGCCATCGGGCGAAACAACTCAACCACCTCCACCTGTTTGACCAGTTGGGCGCAGGATTTCAAGTGTTGGTGCTGCAGGCTCAGGCCTTTCAAATGACCAAACCGGTAGGTCTGGGCGATAAGTGCCGTCATCTTGGTGATTCCTTTGACAGGCTTGATTTCAAAGCGGTTTTCATTGTGCGCTTGCAGAATATATATAGACTTTAATGGTAAGGGCTTGTCGCAAAATCCACCGTCAAGCGGACAGGCGTATTTAAGGATGGGTTGGCGTACGCGTTCCATCCGTTCGACATCGATATGAAGGCGTGTCGCAGAATCATGCCATAGCTTTAACTGCGGATAACTCGGGTGAACCTTTGCCCGGTCGTCCACCGACGCCAAGTCATCCGCCAATAGTTCATAGCCTTTCTGATAAAATGCCGCGGCCAGTGTGGACTTCCCCTGGCCTGAACTCCCGGCAAAAATCACGGCTTGATTGGAAAACCGCAACGCGTTGCCGTGAATCACCAGTCGGCCACGCTGGTGCATGATCGCCCCCAAGCCGGTGCCCAGCAGGTACAGGGCGATGGTTTGCGGATCACTGTTGGCTTTGGGTTGGTAACGTATCATCGTACCGCCGGTAACATAAAACCGGGCAATCGCCGGAACGGTAAACAATAATTCACCGGGCGCGGATTGGCTGTACGGTTTAACCATGGCGGGAGCGGCCAGCCGATCCGGCACATTACCACGGGCGATGGTGATATCACTCCGCGTGCTTACCACCGGAATAAGCGCTCGCAAGGGCATGTCGCTGTGAATCGACAAGCCAAATGCTCGATACCTCATAGAATTTCTCCTAATTTCGGCCTGCATTTATGAATCGACGAAAAGCGGAAACACCATACCTGCGGAAAACTTATCACAATGGCAAAATCGCGCCAGGTTCATGATACCCGACACTAGGTCCTTGAATGCTCAAGGATACAGTATGGAAGAAAATAATCAACACTCCAGCATGGTGCTGGCGAGTCAGTGAGCCTTCCGTGTTCCAGATTTAGAGCTAGTACAACACTGACAGTGTTGGAGGCAGATCACGTATGTTGAGCGGTGAGCAGGATGGGAGCACATGGAAAGTGTAACAAATGGGTAAAGGCAGACCCGGTCCTGATGGGTTTGACGTTTCTAAAATACTGCGCAAAGGTCAATGTTTTGCGATAGTTTGTATATTCATTTCACCGTTTTAGCGCGGAATTTTTGCGTTGCATTATGAACTGTGGCGCGCCATATAAAAAATAAGTTGCTTGAAAAATACGGCATCACTTTTTCTGAAACGGTATGGAAATCGAAAATAGCTGTCATCGCTCACAAGGAATACGAATTGGCCTTCTACGTTTACCTCTTCCAGTCGATACAGGTGGAAGGACTTGCCCAGCAGGCATCGGCGGAAACGGATGCGTTTCGGATCGATATGAACTCGAATCGGAATCAGGGAAAAGATATATTTCATAAATACAATTATCATCATGATAACCAGTATTGCATAGGCCATCACGGCGGATTCCTCGGCAAATGAAACGACATACGCAAACAACAGGATGACCGAAAAATAGAAAATAGGATAAAACGCCGGGTAAGCTTGCGGTTGTAATCGCATGTCAGCTCCATTGGCTGTTCGTGTATAATGAATCGGACTGTTGCTCGGTAACACCGGTTCCACCATGTCAATGTCTTCGTTTTTTGCTTTTTCGGTAATTGCCTGATTCAGCTCCGAGGGCTGTCGAACCCGGCTGCTTGAAAGCATATTGTCGCTAAGAGGCGCTTGGAAATATTCCGCCAATCGTTCGGCTAAACGTCGCGCTTTGACCGCATTTTTAAATTCATTGACAATAATGGTTTGTTCACCGTGCAGTTGGACGAGGTAATATTCGACTCGGTGGCTAAAACCCGAATTCTGTGTTCCAGGTTTAGAGCGCACGCGTCTTGTTTTCAGTTCCATGCTGACTAAATGTATAGTGCCAAGTTCCCGGCAGCGGCTGAATACGGGGATGATGTAAATGCGCCATTGGCAACAAACTATGTCGGGTGTTTTTTTAATATTCGCTATCTTGTTGATACCCATAAGACCCAGGCTGATCGCCAACAGGATATTCAGTCCCAGCGGTTCCCAGGAATTCAGGCTAAATAAGTAACCTAAAAACAGCAAGGCGCCGAAACTCTTGGGTATCAAGCCAAAGACCGTTCTAATTTTCATAAGATTACTCCGTGCACAAGAAAAAAGTGGTGAATTTTTGATATTTATTCTATGTGGTGGTACCTAATATACTGTATTTGATTTTCATGCCATGGTTAGTATTAGTGTATGCAATGATTTGGCAAGCGCGTAGCGACCGCCGAGTCGCCTGGCGGGGAAAACACGATGCAAGGATGTTGGGGCTTATCGGCGGTGGTAGCCGCCGATAAGTCATGCTGATAGTTGAGCAAAATTCTATAATGCCGGCGAACGTTTACGCCATGGAACTCACCGAATAAAGGGTGATTTGATGACCGGTTTCGGTGGTTCGGTACAAAAAATTTTTAATTTTTATTACTTTATGACAGTCCAAAATACGTCAAACGTGATGCCGACGCAGTGACGTCCCGTTCCCGTTCGGGCCAACCGTTTACCGTCGAAATAGATTGCAGATAATGGGCATTTATAGGTCATCGTCATTCAGAATAGATACTCTTCGGGATTACCATTGGTTTGCGTCACCCGCGTGAGTGAATTGGTAGCATTCAAATCGAAGAAAAAGATATCGCTGTTTGGGTTGTCACTGACGATACCACTTTCCGCCATGATGATTGCGTGTGTACCCACTATTTCGCTGCCAAAAATACTGCGGATATCCGCGCTGAAATTCCCTAACTGCCGATACAACAGGTTGTTTGTTTGAATCGAGCTCAAAGTGGCATCGGCAAATCCCCGGCTGGTATCAATGTTTTCCAGCAGCAGTGCATAATCCAGTGCAACGCCAACGGATAAGTCCGATGTGGCTTTGGCGACGCGTCCAATAAAGGCGGCATTAGTGCTATTTCCCTGTTTTTACCGTCGGCATCGATTCGAATAGCTTTTAAATCATCCTCGCTATTATAATAAACGGTGTCGTTGCTGTCGACGGATGCGACAATACCTCCATTACCCGCTATATCCGCTAACGTCAATAGCTCGGGATCATACCATACATAAGCCGCCATTCTCCAAAACCAACCAGCCCGTAACTTGTCTTGATTCATCTTCCAGGGATGCGAATACGCCGTCTTTTGCTGCAATAGGTATGTCATTGGCTGCCATGTCGGAGTGGATCATGATAAATTCGTTGTCGTTTTCCGCTTGACAATCACTGTCGGCACCCCCGGTCGTAAAAAATAAGTAGTGGCGGCGAAAAGTGCTGCTATTGCTAAACTTGCATACATCATTCATGTTAAGGCTGGAAATTTTTCGGGGTTGCAATAGTTTGGTCTTGTCTTCGCTGATAAGATAGACCAGTTTATCTTTTACATGGGCGAAAATTTTAACGTCCAGATTCATCGTGGCGTCTGCACCGAACACGATATCCGGAAAAACCGCCAACCGTGATTGTGTATTATTCGGCAGCGGTGACCTCGAGTATGCAGCCGCGTTGGTGTTTACGGACCGGCAAGCTTTGGATCATTTTACCCATTCATAACAGCTATGGAATCGCGGCGGCAACGTAATGTCAGTTGGCCGTGTCTAAAAGGAACAACCCAGAATGCATGCATACTAACGTATGGGGTCCGGCCAGACTTTTGGCGTATATCAATTTGTCGCAGTTCCGTTAAAATTCCAACGAAGGGGGAATGTCTGTAAAGCGTGGAAACTTCACCCCGCATGACAGTGTCCTCCATTTTTAACTTGTTGAAAATACTGATATCCGACGGAATTTAATACCCGATGTATGAAGCGTGCCGAGAATGAGTCGGTGGTTGGTTAAGGCAACCGCATACTGGCGGGTTATAGAGACGACCGTCAGTTGGTTCTGAAGCACATTAAAGGTGACACAGCGAATATGAAAAACTCCATATTGATCACGTGTTTGGTTTTTCTTGCGATATCCTGTAGCGGTGGTGACGGTGGGGATGGAAAGGGCGGTGGCGGCACCGGCGGTGGCGGCACCGGCGGTGATTCCTTGGCTACTACTCTGGACAGTATGGGTGTGAATACAGGGCAAACGCCAAGAAAAGATGATACCGGTGGAGCCTTGCCTGACGATTACAGCCCATTGGGGTCGCGACGGGCGGTCACCAAAATCGACGAGATGTTTTTGGTGGGTATTAGGGATTCGGACAGAGTCCGTGCTCCGGTGACCCTTCGCAAGTACACGCCGGGAAACTCACCCACAACGGGCACGACCGACACTTTGTTTACTCCATCAAACGTTTCCTGGGCGGAAAACACCATGCGGGCGAGTACCGCCGGTGATATCGATGGTGACGGTTATGTGGAGTCGCACCGGTTGAAGTCACCGGCCTGAATGGTTAGGACCTTCTAACCGAAACCTGGGCCGTCATACCCGCGAACGCGGGTATCCAGGGAACGAAACCCGGCCCGCGGCTGCTGGATACCCGCCTTCGCGGGTATGACGTCGACGGCGGCGACAAGATTTCCTGAACAACTATTTTATGTCCACCAATCAGATGGTCGTTTTGATCCGCAAAACCCGTGTTTAGCCCAATTCGCAGCCAATTAGCGGGACAGCAGTGTGTTTTTATCGACTATTCTATGGGTAA
>Ga0114931_10001578_pt1 | contig 29126 bp, 24 predicted proteins | sample 2SBtaG_FD_89579 | JGI IMG/M metagenome (GOLD analysis project Ga0114931, IMG submission 89579) | Deep subsurface microbial communities from Kolumbo volcano to uncover new lineages of life (NeLLi) - 2SBTROV14_V59a metaG | ecosystem: Environmental > Aquatic > Marine > Volcanic | place: Kolumbo... | reverse complement strand
TTCAACACCTTGGGCGGCCAAGGCATGGTGGAGGATATCAAAGCTACCCTGGCCGATCCCAGGGACTACCAAGCGGCGGAAATACTCATGCAGTACGCCGATTGGACGGCGTGGACGGCGTGGATTTTTATACCATTGAAAATATGGCCGACGCGGGATTCGCCATCGTTCCCACGCCGCCCTTGTATTCTGAGTATGACATTTGTATGGTTCTATATAAATATATTATACTATTATTGTTATGTTTTATCATCATGGGTGCAAAAGGTGAGTAGGCGAGCGTAACTAACTATGCAGATTAGGCGGTGGAGAAAGTGCAATTGTCAATGCCGACCGCAACGATCATGACGTCTGGCTCAACCGTGGATGACTGCACTATTTTTTGCATTAGCTTCCACAATCCGCTATACCTGCTATTTTAACGCCGGAGCTGTCATGTTCAGAACCGCGGAGTTGGGACAAAAACTTTCCAAGCAGGAATTTAAGGAAATTGAACCGACATTGAGGCAGGAATTGCTGCTGTTGCAGCGTCAATTGCGGGTACTCGGCAAAACACCGGTTATTGTTGTGTTTGCCGGCGTTGACGGCGGTGGTAAATCGGCGACTGTTGCCTTGCTGAACGCGTGGATGGATGCGCGTTGGCTGATCAACCGTGCGTACCGGGAGCCGTCCGATGAAGAAAATGAGCGTCCGGAATTTTGGCGTTACTGGCGGGATCTGCCGCCTCGCGGCCGCATCGGTCTATTTCTTAGCTCATGGTATTCACGCCCGGTTCTTGACCGTGCCTATAACACCATTTCCGTTGAACAATTGGATAAACGCCTGGACCGGATCGTAGCCTTTGAAAATGCGTTGGTGGATGACGGCGCCCTGATTTTGAAATTTTGGATGCATCTTAGCCGGCCTGCGCAAAAAACCCGGCTGAAGTCCCTGCAAAAAGATCCGCTGCTCAGTTGGCAGGTCACGGACAAGGATTGGGATCATTGGCGTATGTATGACAGTTTTATCGAGGCAGCCGAACGCACCATCATGCGTACCCATACCGGCAAATCGCCTTGGTCCATCGTTGAAGGTGTTGAGCATGGGTTTCGATCCGTCGCCGTGTGTACCCAACTGCGGGATACTCTGCAAAAACAAATAGTTATGGTGCAGCAGGAGCATAAACAACCCGCAGCGTATAGCCAGGACGACGAGCCCGGTGTGGGTGCGGTGCCAGTGCAGCCAAAAACCGTGTTTTACACGTTACCCATGGATCAGGCACTGGAAAAAAAAGCCTACCGGGAAAAACTCAAGGCTGCGCAAGCGCAGCTTAATCTGTTGCATCGTCAAGCACTGGCAAAAAATATTTCCAGTATCATGGTATTTGAGGGGCCCGATGCAGCCGGTAAAGGCGGCGCCATACGCCGGTTAATTGCTGCATTGGATCCGCATATCTATCAGGTATTGCCATTTGCCGCGCCCAGCGACGAAGAGCGTGCAAGGCACTATTTGTGGCGGTTTTGGCGCCATCTTTCCCGTGCCGGTCATTGCACCCTGTTTGATCGCAGTTGGTATGGACGTGTCCTGGTGGAGAGGGTGGAAGGATTCGCCGGTGAATCCGAGTGGCGCCGTGCCTACGCGGAAATCAATGATTTCGAAGACCAGCTTACCGAGCACGGTATCGTATTGATCAAATTTTGGATTCACATCACCGAGCAAGAGCAATTGGCGCGATTTCAGCATCGTAGTGAAACACCGCACAAACGCTGGAAGCTTACCGATGAAGATTGGCGCAATCGTGAAAAATGGCACGAATACGAATTAGCCGCTCATGACATGGTGCAGTATACCAGTACCAAAAAAGCGCCATGGACATTGGTATCCGGTAATAACAAATATTTCGCGCGGTTGCAGGTTATCCATACCGTGGTCGATGCGTTTAAGCTCGCGTTACCGGCCAAGAAGGGTGGCCGGGATGCGGCAGTCAAGCATCGCCTCATAACATAAGCGGGTTGGCGATGACGACGGCGTCGTGTTTGGACGGCGCCAATATCGCGGTGTATTTGTTACCGGTTGCGCCGCCCGGGTGAATGTTGGATCGGCTGGAATTGAGCGCTGCAAAGCGTTTGGTAAAAGCAGTCTATATTCGCCGCGCCGGGCGGGCACAGGCACACGCCGGCCCTTATTGACGGATGCAACGCAGTCAATTATTTTTCGCGCCTTGGTCGATCCAGTGTTTGAGCAAGGCCAAATCCTGCTGCGCCAGCTTGTTTTTTCCCCGCGGCATATTCATAACCCGGTCGGCGTGATGTTCGGTCAAACGAATCAACGTACTGGCATAACTGGCACCGGGCTTGACCACGGAGCCAAAGCGCGTTCCACGCATAAGCGTGTCATAACTGCTTAAGTCGAGTGCGGCCGCTTGGTATCCCACACCACCGAGGGAGTGGCAGCCTACGCAATTTTTCTGCAGGATGGGCCGCACCTGGGATTTATAACTGACCTGTTGTTCCATGCAGCCCGTGCCGATCAGCAAGACGGCAGCGGCTGTTAGCACCAGTCGGATTAACGCTTTCATCGAAATTCTCCAAGTTTTTTCCGCCATCTGCCCACCTATGACCAGTTTAATACTAAGTAAAATCTATATCAAAACCTATGTGCTAATCCTATGATATAAATCAGTATTCACGATAACGTTGTCCTGCATCAAGGAAGTAGTCACAAAAATCACATTTCTTTTTTCATCGGTTCGCGATGTATGATGGCCATGGTTAAAGGCCGCCTGTGTTGTTATTCGCCCAATCGAATCCGCAAAACCGGCAAGGATAAAGCGAAGTTCTATGCAAACCACACTGGTCGAACACCTCATGGGAACGGAAGCCGGGCGCGAGGCTGACGGCATACTTCGCGCATGCGTGCACTGTGGGTTTTGTGCGGCAACTTGTCCCACCTACCAATTGCTGGGCGACGAACTGGACGGTCCTCGCGGCCGTATTTATCAGATCAAAGTCGTGCTTGAAGGTGAGAAACCCGACAGAAACGTCCAACGGCACCTGGATCGATGCCTGGTTTGTCTTAACTGCGAAACCACTTGTCCTTCCGGCGTGCAGTACCATCGCCTGTTGGATATCGGCAAGCGTTATATGGCGAAAACAGTGCCCCGGCCTTGGCACGAGCGCCTGTTGCGTTGGTTACTGCGCAGTGTATTGCCCTATCACCGTCGGCTGAGTCCGTTGCTTGGTATCGGACGTGTGTTCAAATTTATATTGCCGCAAGCCGTCAAACAGAAAATTCCGCCAGCGCAGCATCCAAGCAGGCGGCCCGGCATACGTCACGAACGGCGGGTTTTGCTTTTTGAAGGTTGTGTTCAAGCCACGATGACGCCGTCAACCAATCACGCGGTTGCCCGGTGCCTGGACAGGGTGGGTATCAGTGTCATTCCGGTGCCCGATGCGGGATGCTGCGGGGCACTAAGTCACCATTTGGGTGCCACCGCCGAAGCGCTGGACTTTATGCGCCACAATATTGATATATGGTGGTCGATCGTACAGCAAGGCGTGGAGGCCATTGTGGTTTGCGCCAGCGGATGCGGCGCGGTCATTCTGGAATACGCCTACTTCCTGCGCGATGATGCACAATACCGGGAAAAGGCCCGCCGGATAGCGGCACTTTGCAAAGATGTATCGCAAGTATTATCCCTTGAGGACATGACACTGTTTAAATGCTCAACAAACGAAGCGATTGCCTTTCATTCACCATGCAGCTTGCAACACGGACAGAAAATTCACGGTGTGGTCGAAGGTTTACTGCGGGCGGCGGGCTATAATCTTGTGCCGGTTGAACACGGGCACAGTTGTTGCGGTTCGGCGGGAGCCTATTCCATTTTGCAACCGCGATTATCAGGAGCCCTGCTGCGTGAAAAGCTGAGTGACCTGCAGGCAGCCAAACCTTCGCGAATTGCCACCGCCAATGTCGGCTGTCAATTACACCTGCAAAGCCAGGCTATGGTGCCGGTGGTGCATTGGATGGAGTTATTGGCGGAGTCAACGGTCGAGCAAGGAAGTCATCCCGTTCACGATTGAAAGCGGCCGTGCATGCGATCGACAATGGTACATGCGGATCGTAAATTGATGCATAATAAATCCGTTACCATTCACGCATAGTCAATCGCATGTACGTATTAGCCATCGATCAGGGTACGACGGGTACCACCACCATTTTGTATGATAAGCATGGGCGAATTGTGGCCCGTGCCTACAGGGAACTGGCACAGATCTATCCAAAACCCGGGTGGGTGGAACACGACCCCATGGCGATTTGGCGAACCGTCTTGGAAACGGTGCAGGAAGTCTGCAATCACCATGGTGGCGAAATTGATGCGGTGGGAATTACCAACCAGCGTGAAACCACTATTGTCTGGGATAAAACCACCGGTACACCGATCTATAACGCGGTGGTATGGCAGTGTCGACGCAGCGCCGATTTTTGTCAGAAGCTTCAGAAACACGACCAACTGTTCCGTGGTCGCACTGGTCTGCCGGTCGACCCGTATTTCAGCGGCAGTAAAATCCGTTGGATTATGGATCATGCCAGGCGCTGGCGGGTGGAGGATACCTTGTTCGGAACCGTGGACAGTTGGCTGGTTTGGAAACTTACCGGCGGTGCCGTACATGCCACCGACTATACCAATGCATCGCGTACCTTGTTGTTTGATATTCACAAACACTGTTGGGATAAGGAATTATGTGATTTATTGGGGGTGCCTATGGCGGTATTGCCTGATGCCCGTGGTAGTATGGCGGATTTTGGTCGCATTCAAACCATTCCCTCATTAAAGGGGGTTCCCATTCTGGGTGTTGCCGGAGACCAGCAGGCTGCGCTGTTCGGTCAAGCTTGTTTCGAGCACGGGCAAATGAAAAACACCTATGGTACCGGTTGTTTTGTAGTGATGAATACCGGACAGCAAGCGGTTATCTCCGAGCAAGGATTGTTGACCACACTGGCGGTATCCGGGACCGGTGAATCCTGTTATGCGCTGGAAGGTTCCATTTTTGTCGCGGGGGCCGCGGTTCAGTGGTTGCGTGACGAATTGGGCATCATCACATCAGCCGCCGAGACCGAGTATCTTGCCGGCCAAGTGTCGGATAACGGCGGTGTCTACCTGGTACCGGCATTCGTCGGCCTGGGCGCACCGCATTGGAATATGCATGCCCGTGGTGTACTGGTGGGATTAACCCGGGGCAGCAACAGGTATCATATCGTACGGGCTGCCCTGGAATCCATGGCGTATCAAACCGCCGACGTACTGCATATGATGGAATGTGAAAGCGGTATGCGGGCCCATACGCTCGCGGTGGATGGAGGTGCCTGTGCCAATGATTTCCTTATGCAATTTCAGTCCGACCTGATTGGCCGTCCGGTACTGCGTCCAGAAGTGATTGAGTCAACATCATTGGGCGCCGCTTACCTGGCCGGTATGCATTCCGGAATTTGGCGCAGCCCGGCGGAATTGGTCAAACACAAAGTAATCGAAAAAACCTTTAATCCGGCCATGGACCCGGATCAACGCAGTCACTTGACGGAAGGATGGCGGCGGGCGGTACAACAATGTCTGGTGGGTTAAGTGCGCTCGGCCCGTTTTTCAGCATCCTCTCAATACATGGGTTTACGATCGGTGTAAATGGGTTATCGTTTCCGCGGGCAATTGGCCGTCAGACATATTCGACCAGTCGGTTTGTCAAGCCGTGTATTGGATCAACCCGTGCTGTGCTCTGACTGTTTTCCGTTACCAAATAATGCCGGACGATTTTGGCGGCTTAGTCGAGTGAATCATGAATCAACCTGAAACAAATGAAAAATCGTCGTAACTATTCAGCCCTGCTGAGGCGCTATACATGAGCAACGGTTTTCTACCCAAGGCGGATTACGCTATCGCTAACCCGCCCTACAAGGGCCGCTGGCACCAAAACGGCTGAGTAGTTAGTTAGTTACAAATCGTCTTGAGACACAGGATGACACTGAATCCATCCGACAACAATTGCGCCACTAAAATGGCGCCGTTATGAGAATGATTCAGATGTTTCCATGTGTCAATGTCTCACTTCGGCATTGGACGGGTTTTGTGGAATACTACGCAAGTATGATGTGTATTGCGATTCACGGGTTCGACAACATGGACATGGCCGCTGTCAAAATACCGGATAGATTGATACGATTATGCGATAAATATTCTTATGGCCTTGTGTGGCCGATTGGATAGGTGACGGATTACTTCTGCTGCACTTCGGCTTGCGCGTGCGGTTGACGTACCCGGCCTTGTTTGGTCCGTAGATCCAATGTCGGTAAGTGCGCCAGGCGGGCGTCGGACACAATGACAATATCACCCTTATCCAACCGCACAATCAGACGGGAGAGCTTTCGAGCATCGAGTCGAACCTTGATACGGCTGTCCAATTCGGTAAATACGCCTTTTTGCTCCAATCGGTAGGAAACGGTGGGTACCGGTGATTCAGCGTGACCAGTTTGGGATGTGATACGATTGGTCGGCAGGCCGAAACCACGGATGTTGCCTTGAACAGCTAAATAGGGACCGCCACTGTTGAGTTGAATTTCAATATTGGCCCGGTCCACCACCAGTTCGGCTATTTGCGGTGCAATGGCCATGCTGTGTTGGTCAAGCAGGGATTGAATATCTTTATGCACGGGAAACGCCAGCAACGATCCCGTCAGTACCGCCACTCCCAAGCTCGTATACACCGGTGTTTGCCATGCCGTATGTGCGGTGCGAACCGGTTCACTATCCGCTTCATGTCGATGCATGCGCAATAACAGATAATAAACCATCAGTGCCGCGAACAGCGTGAGATAGGCGGACCACATGACATCGGATAAAAAGTGACCGCCGGCTGCCATGCGACCAATGCCCATCATGCCGCCTACAACCAAAGCGACCAGTAAAGCGCCTTTGGCCAGCCATGGTTGGCGGCGACGCCATATCAGCCAGAAGGTACACAATGCAAAGCCCACTGAACTGTGTCCGGCTGGAAAGGATTTTCCCTTTTTTCCCATCATCAGCGGCGGTACGTAAACTTGATCGCCGCCGAGAGTCTGAATCTGCCGGGGCCTGGGTCGTCCCCAATGGTCTTTAAATACAGCATTGATCAAGATGCCAGGACCGACGACCAGGGTAAGCACAACAAGCGCCGCGTATATGCGGTATGTTGACATCCGGCTCCATACAGAACTTCCGATGATAACCGCCACACCGCCGATGGCTGCGGTGGCGGTGATAACCGGCGCCGCGTTATAGAAAAAATTCCAAAGCGCATCATTGGCTTCATACCAGGGATCCAAACTGTTGTCGGGATGGTAAAAAATGGCTGCCGCACGGATATCCAGGTCGGTTAACCAAAATATCGCCGTGCTCAAAAAGGCCACGGTACCTAGTATGGTAAGATCAAATCCGAGTCGCGGTTGCCGGTTGCTGGTTGACTGCATAACATGTGCTTCCAAACCGGTGGGGCATGCGCAAAGCGAGGTGACAATACGACGGCGCAGCAATCGCTAATCGCTGTGTATCGCGTTACCGAACTTTGAGCACGGTCCACTATGGGGTTAACCTTGCGGGTCGGTGACTATCGGCCGCAAATATACGTGAAAAATATAGGACAATATGCCGGTGGGCACATTGTATACCACATAACGTGACATTGCGAAATCCGATGTTTTGGCGCGTGGTTGGATTTCGCGGCCAGGGCCGGTGATGTTCGGTAATTTCCGGGTTGTGAATGGTGTACAGCCTTGATTTCATTTTATAGGTCTATAAATCTTAATCTGTTAAGCGAGGAAATATTTTCTATGATCAAGGTCAGCTTTGTTATACTTTAAACCATTGCATGTAGTGTAGGGGCGGCTGTCATGACAATGAAAAAAATGGATCCGAGTAAACGTAAGCTACTTACCACCATGACCGCTACGGTGGGCGGAGCCGGTGTTGTTGGTGCCGGACATGTGTTTGTCGCCAGCATGTTGCTAACCCGGGAGGTTGCCGCCAAAGGCGTCATGGAAGTGGACATCAGTAGTATTGCTCCGGGAAAAGCAAAGACTATTTTGTGGCAGGGTAAGCCGGTTTTTCTTGTTCATCGAACTGAGGAACAAATCAAAGCCATGCAGGCAACGCAAGGCGGGAAAGACCCTCAGCACGATCATGAGCGCGTACAAAATCCTCGCTGGTTGGTATTAATTGGTGTTTGCACACATTTGGGTTGTGTGCCAAACACCAACGAAGACGGCTGGTTTTGTCCTTGTCACGGATCCCAGTATGACTTAAGCGGCAGGGTGTTAAGCGGTCCGGCACCCCGTAATCTTAAAGTTCCACCGTATAAGTTTGTGGACGAAAAGCGACTGGTACTCGGCAAAGCCTGAAGGAGAACGAATCATGGGGAAAATCATCCATTGGGTTGATGAGCGTTTTCCACTTACGCGTTTTGTCAAAAACGAACTCACCGGTTATCCCACACCACGCAATTTAAGCTACTGGTGGAATTTCGGATTTTTAGCCGGTTTTTTATTGGTGGTACAGATAGTCAGCGGTTTGTTTATCGCCATGCATTATAAGGCCGATATCGGCATGGCTTTTGATTCCGTGCAATGGCTGCAGCGCGATGTTATCTATGGATATTTGCTGTATCCATTACACGCTACGGGCGCATCCGCCTTTTTTATTATCATTTATATTCATATGACCCGTACCTTGTATTATGGATCCTATCGAAGGCCGCGAGAGTTGATGTGGTGGAGTGGTCAGGTTTTATTGATATTGCTGATGGCCACCGCGTTCATGGGTTATTTGTTACCGTGGGGGCAGATGAGTTACTGGGGTGCGCAAGTGATTACCAACCTGTTCGGTGCCACGCCGTTTATCGGTGATGAGGTCATCGTCTGGTTGCGGGGTGAGGAAAATGTTGGTGACGCGACCCTGACCCGGTTTTTTGTTTTACACTATCTGGTACCGTTTGTTATTTGCGGTGTGGTTGTCATTCATTTGGTCGCGCTGCACGCGGTCAAAAGCAGCAATCCTTCCGGGCTTAACCTGGAAGACAAGCACAATATACCCTTTCACCCCTATTACACCGTAAAGGATTTTTACGGCTTGGGTGTTTTCTTGTTGGTGTTTTGTTATTTTATTTTTTACCGACCGGATTTTTTCCTGGAGCATGCCAATTTTATTCCGGCTAATCCTTTGTTGACACCGTCGCACATCGTCCCGGAATGGTATTTTCTGCCTTTTTACGCAATCTTACGAGCAATACCGGATATGTTTGGTGGTGTGGTGGCCATGGCCATGTCAATTCTGATATTTGCAGCCATGCCGTATTTGGATCGTTCCAAACTGCCCGGCGGTGCCCGTTATCGCCCCATTTACCGCTTGCTGTTTATCGTGTTTATCATGGACATCATCCTATTGAGTTACGTGGGTGCCAATGTGCCGACCGATTTTATGGCCGTGGTGGGACGGATAGCCACTTTTGTTTACTTTTCCGTTTTTCTTACCCTGCCGTTTGTGTCACGTTGGGAAGAGCGTTGGATGCGAAAGCGCGGCCTGCCGCCGGCGCTGTCTGCGTTGGAGGGCTCCGAGCGCCATCAGCGGGAGGAAGCCAAATGAGGTTGGCGGGTATTATGGTATTGATGTTTCCCTTGCTGGTCGAGATGGAGTCCGTCTATGCCAAGGCGAAGGGTCCGGCGCTGAATCCGGTGGATATCTCGCTCGATTATGACACCTTTCGGGAAGGTGCCAAGGTTGTTATCGGGATGTGCGCAACGTGCCATAGCTTGAAGTATGTCAAATACCGGCATTTACTGGATATCGGCTTTTCCGGTCAGGATGTCGATGCCATACGCGGCGGTAAAGGTATTAATAGTCCCATCGCCAGTTTGATGCCGGCGGAAAATATGTTGGCTACCTACGGTAGTGTGCCGCCGGACTTGTCCTTAATGGTGCGCGCGCGCAAGGGTGGTGGCCGCTATATTTATTCCTTATTGACTGGTTATTATGTCGACGACGCCGGCAAAGTTGACAATCATTTTTTTCCCGGTATCGCCATGACCGATCCCTTTGGGTATGCGGAATCCGATCAAGCTGGTAAGGAAAAAATTGAATCGTTTGCTCATGATGCGGCCGCCTTTTTGACCTGGGCGTCCGATCCTCATCTGTTAAGCCGCCGATCCATCGGGCATTGGGTCATGGCGTACTTACTGTTGCTTACGATTTTGATGTATTTTGTCAAAAGGGCCTATTGGGCGGATATTGACAAGCATGAAGGGTCCGAGACTAAACCGCCGAAGTAAAAACGGCGTGCTCTAAATTGTGACCTGGTACTTGCAATTGATAAGGCGTCTGTTCTAAACTGGTCTTAGACTGTCACGTACCACGAGATTTTTGATGAAATTCCACCAAACGGTAATCATTGGCCAAACAAAAGTATTCCTATGGGGAATGCTGAAGGGCTATGAAATCCGCATGGAGGGAGTTTCGTAACATTGTAGGACAACATGATATGAAAAGCCTTCCCGGGAAACTTGGAAGGCTTTTTTTATGGGTTTTAACTTTAGCATAAAGAAGAACGAATATGAGCAGTGTGACATCAAGTATTCATGGGCATCAGAGCGATGTCGACATCATCCGCCGTTACACCGGGCAACCGGAAAAGCTGCCGGATTCCATCCGCCGCACATTGGAACAACAGTGGGGTGGTCCGGTGCAACTGTATGCCTTTGTGGACCTGGACGGAACCATGGCGTTTACCCAGCGCTGGTTGGTGCTCGGTGCGCATCATATGGCTGAGGTTTGCGCAAACGGGGACGTGCGGTCGTTTTCTCGCCAATCCATCACTGCCATTCAAGAGCGACCCGGCTTGAGCAGCGATATGTTAATCGTGCATGGCCAGGCAGGTGAACCGCCGCTGGCCATGATTCATTATACTTATCGCCAAAAACGGGCCGTTGAAAATATCAAGTTTCTGCTTGAACAGCAATTACAAGGTCGGGTCATCGAGGTGGACGACGCCGATCGTACCTACGGCGCCGCCATGGCCCAGGCGGTACGCTCGGCACAGGCGTCAGTGAGCAGCCATCATCTGGCGGTGTTATGGCGTCTGTTGACGTATCTTGGGCCTTACCGGAAGAATTTAGTGATCGGTATGCTGTCGGCGGCGGTCATGACAATGCTTAACCTTATACCACCTTATTTAATCAAACATTTAATTGATGATGTTTATCAACCGTACAGCGCCGGCCTGCTTGCCCGTTCACCGGCCCTGCATGGAGGGCTTGTCTTAGTGGGTATTTTGGCGGGAATTTACCTGTTACGCGAACTTGGTCATTGGGTCCGGTTGCGTTTGATGTCGGTGTTGGGGGAGAATGTTGCCCGGGATTTACGCGCCCAATTGTACGAACACTTACAGCGCCTGAGTATCGCCTACTACAGCCGAAAAAAAACCGGTAGTATTATCAGCCGGGTCAGCAGTGACAGTGACCGCTTATGGGATTTTATCGCTTTTGGCGTGGTGGAAGTGTCGTTGGCATTGATCACCCTGGTGGGCCTCAGCGGCGTGTTGATTGCGTTGGATTGGCGGTTGGGATTGATGATTACCGTACCGGTACCGCTGCTTTTATGGGCCTTGGCTACGCATTCCCGTTCCATGACCCGACTGTTTTTACGTGCCTGGCGTAAATGGTCCGGCTTGACGGAAGTCTTGTCGGACACGATTCCCGGTATGCGCGTGGTCAAGGCTTTTGCCCAGGAAAATCGGGAAAAATTCCGTTTTAATCGTATTAACGACAATTGCCTGAATGAATTCAACCAGGTGCATGTGTTGTGGACGAAATTCTGGCCACGTTTATTGCTGGGAATGCACGCCATTGTCGTGATGGTGTGGATGTTTGCGCTGCCGCGTTTGCTCGATCAACCCGGCTACACGGCGTTGAGTTTCGGTACCTTTATGGCGGTACTGATGTATATGGGTATGTTCTTGCAACCCATCGAAACCATTGGCATGATGACCCGTATGATGAACCGGGCCACCAGTTCGGCGGTGCGCATATTTGAAGTGCTTGATACCCAACCGGATTTTACCGATGTGGCCGAACCGGTACGCCTGAAGCCGGTACGCGGTGATGTGCGATTTGAGCGGGTTAATTTTTCCTACGACCCGATCCGTCCGGTATTGCATGATGTAAGTTTTGAGGTCAAGGCCGGTGAGATGATCGGCTTGGTCGGTCCGTCCGGCGCCGGTAAAACCACCATAACGCAATTACTGGCCAGGTTTTATGAGCCCACGGGCGGTCGCATTGAAGTCGACGGCGTGGATTTAAACCGGTTGGAGACCGGCCACTACCGTCGCCAGATCGGCATGGTGCTGCAGGAACCTCACCTGTTTCACGGCACCCTGTTGGATAATATCCGATACGGTATACCGCGAGCCGGTCTTGATGAAGTAGTGGCGGCTGCCAAGGCCGCCAACGTTCACGACTTCGTTTGTCGGCTGCCTTTGGGTTACGACACCGTCGTGGGCGAAAGAGGTCATACCCTGTCGGGCGGTGAGCGCCAGCGGGTATCCATTGCCCGCGCCATCCTGATTAATCCGCGTATCCTAATCCTGGATGAGGCCACCAGCAGTGTGGACACGGAAACGGAACACAAGATTCAGGAAGCGCTGGACCAATTGATTCGTGGGCGCACGGTGTTTGCCATTGCCCACCGTCTGTCCACCTTACGCAAAGCCGATCGCCTGTTTGTGTTCGATGGCGGACGCCTGGTGGAGCAAGGCAGACACGAAGAGTTATTGGCCATGGACGGCGGTACCTACCGTCGATTGTTTGAATTGCAAAATGCATTGCATCAGGCATACGCATTGTGAGGTGTTGTGGATATCAAGTTGACGATTCAAAAAGACGGTAATTTGTTGCTGGATGACGGCCATCAACACCGCACCGCGTTTGCGGTGCGGTGTTTTCCATGGACGGCACCGAATCAATTTATCAGCTTACGCGACGACAGTAATCAAGAACTGGCGTTTATTGAGAACGTTGAGCAATTATCGCCGGCATCCATGCAAGCTTTGAACAAAGCTTTGCATACGGTGTCTTTTGTGATCCGAGTTGTGGTAGTGCTGTCCATCGACAGTGAGTTTGAGATTCGCCAATGGCGGGTAAAAACCCCGCAAGGCGAACATGTGTTTCAAACAAAAATGGATGAATGGCCGCGGCTTATGCATGACGGCGGTTTACTGGTGAACGATGTGTCGGGAAACGTCATAAAAATCGACGATCCCAAAACCATGGATGCAAAAAGTCGCCGCTGCTTGTGGCCGTATTTGGCGTAAGTGGCGTGAGATGGGATCAATGGCTGGATACTATACGCTGTTTGGCATCCTGATACTGGTCCTCATTGAGCAAGCCTTTATTTTTCATATGGCGATGGGCCTGCAGGATGCGCGCGAGATGTGCGGATTTGTCAATGGTGATCTCAGGTCCGGTATTTTGAATGGCGCCCTGAAGTTGGCGGTTGAACTCGCCGTAGCGTTTTCGATCGTCGGTAGAGTCCATGACAATGCCGGCTTGTGGGATTGAACGTAAACGGAAAAGCGGATCGTCTTATGATCAGCCTTGTATTGACAGATACGAAACAGCGGTGTATGTTACAGTCGCCCATCTGTATGACAATGTTGTTATATAAAATAACCGTCAAAGATCCATGAATATACTCGCGATCGAAAATCTCGTAAAACGATTCGGTTCACTGACAGCGGTCGACGGTATCACATTCGGTGTTCCTGAGGGATGTTGTTTCGGCTTGCTGGGACCGAATGGTGCCGGCAAAACCACGACCGTCGAGATAATGGAAAACATAACCATGCCGACTTCCGGGCAAGTGTTATTTCACGGCGAACCCCTGCAGGAAAGATTTCGAGAGCAGGCCGGCATTCAGTTTCAACATACCGCCTTGCAGGAATTTTTATCCGTTAAAGAAACATTGCGTTTATTTAGTCGGCTGTACCGGCGCAGTGTTGATTTGGACAAGCTAATCGAACAGTGCTCCTTGCAGTCGTTTTTACACCAGGAAACCCATAAAATCTCCGGCGGACAAAAGCAGCGATTGTTGCTGGCGATAGCATTGGTGAACGATCCGCAGGTTTTGTTTTTGGACGAACCGACCACCGGTTTGGATCCGCAATCGCGCCATCATTTTTGGCAATTGATTGAATCGATTAAGGCCCGGCAAAAAACCATCATATTGACCACTCATTACATGGAAGAAGCCGCCGGTCTGTGCGATGAGCTGGTCATCATGGATTGCGGTAAAATCATCGCCGCCGGCTCGCCCGATCATTTGTTGAAAACCCATTTTGATGAATCGATCGTATCATTGCCGATACAGGCGGCCGTGCGCTGGGATGACGAGCTGTTGGAACGGCTTAACGGCATCAAGCAGGGGAATCTCGTCTATTTTTACAGTCGCGATATCCCATCAACCATTGCCGCCTTGAATCAACAAGGCGTCGAACTAAAACAGTTGCAAGTTCGCGCGCGCACGTTGGAGGATTTGTTTTTACAACTAACCGGAAAAGGACTGCGACATTAACGGAAAATGGCGACGATTTGCGGCTGTTTTACACGCCAGAAATTTGGAATTTGTTCGCGACCGTTCGGCCATGGCCTGGAGTTTTTTATTGCCGGCCATGTTGGTATTCGGATTTGCTTATCTATTTACGGGTAAGGATCAAGTGACGTTTAAAGTCATTGTGAACGGCGATACAGCGGCTTTGCAAAAAATGGCGCCGGCTTTCTATCACGTGCGCTATCTGCGATTTATCGATCATGTGGATGCCAAAGCGGGCATGGCCAAGCTCAAGCATCATAAAGTGGACATGGTTATCGATATCGCGCAGCGTAAATACTGGATTAACAGTTCTTCAAAAAATGGTTATATCCTCGAGCGTATACTGTGGTCGGATAAAAAAACCGCGCCGGCGGGTTTAACGAAAAGCACCGTCACCGGTGCGCAGGTGCGCTATGTGGATTGGGTTACTCCCGGCATACTGGCCACCAATATGATGTTTAATTGTTTGTTCGGCGTCGGCTATGTGGTCGTTCGTTACCGCAAGAACGGGGTATTAAAACGACTCAAGGCCACCCCGGTCACGGCCTTTGAATTTCTCAGCGCCCAAATTGTTTCCCGCTTGTTATTGATTGTGGCTATTACGGTTTTGGTATACGTGGGCTGTGATTGGGTTATCGGCATTCAGATGGAGGGGTCCTACGCCTTGTTGCTGCTTATCTACGCCATGGGTGCGGTTAGTTTGATTGCGCTGGGGCTGGTTATGGCGGCACGCACGACGTCGGAAGAATTCGCCGGCGGTATCCTTAATCTTGTTTCGTGGCCGATGATGTTGCTTTCGGGCGTCTGGTTTTCGCTGGAGGGCAGCGAACCATGGGTGCTGGCCGCCGCGCAACTGCTGCCGGTCACCCATATAGTCGATGCCGCGCGGGCCGTCATGAATGACGGTGCAGGGTTGACGGACATCGCTTATCACCTGTTGGCATTGTTGGCCATGAGCCTGGTATGCGTCATGCTCGGTGCACGTCTGTTTCGTTGGGATTAACGAACGACAGGCGGTCAATAGCCACACGGCAGTTACGCTCTGTGAGTCTACGCCGGAAACAGCATGACGTCATGGCGTACACGTGAATCGGCTAAACTTATAATTACAACGCAATGGTCTTTGGGCTGGAGCTAATGGTGTGGCTTGAGCTTGGAAATAAAACCGGTTATATTGGCGGCACAACCTTCCGCTCCAGGTGCCGATCTGCGATCGGTTATGGTCAATAGGCTTGTTAGTTTTTTTGCATTCAGTGGCCGCCGCAAACATGGCCAAACTACATGATGCTTTATTGGGGTTGTGCCGGCGGAAACGAAGGGTTGCCTGTCTGGCGCTTAGCCGGAAACGCTGCGTTTCGGCCATGCAATCATCGTTCGTCAAATGTGATCGTCTGGTATCGGAAAAATACAGTGATCAACAAATCCACAACTGGGCAAACGGCACGCAGGTGGTCTATTGGCAAAGGCTTCGACTGTCCAAGCAGCGTGTACGGGATTGCCAAAAACAGCTTCAGTAAGAATCGGTTCGCAGCTCCATCATGCGGTCGCTAAGCGGCTGTCGACGAACAGGTATATACCTGGCAGGCCTGCTGTTTGGAATGCCGGTTTACGGGCAAATCGGTGGACGCCTGGCCGTCGACGTTGAAGGCAATTATCGTACCCAAAATGAATTTGTCCGGCTTTTAGCCGGCCGCTGCCTGCATTCACAAGGTGGTTCGTCGCACGTTGACCGCGACAAACTCAGGCAATGCTTGCTGAATTCCCGCTTGTTCCGTACCGTGGACGTATCCGTGCGCAAGACGAGGATTGTGCTGAATGTGAAAGAACAGCGTACCCTGATGGTGGTACCGGTGATTCATTCGCAAAGCGACGCCAGCTATTATGGTCTGTTCTCGATCGATAGAAACTTTCTGGGCGAGGGAAAACGGCTGTTGGCCGGTGGTGCGCTGGGCGACCGCGGCCATACCTTATTGGTTTCCTATGATGACCCGTCCATTGCCTTGAGCCATTGGGAGGGGGGAGGTCGATTTCAACACGATATGAAAGACAGCATACGCTATGCCGGCAAAAAGAAAAGACTAGGCTATTTTGAACGCCGTAGCCAGGCGCGGATAAAATTCGGCAGACGCGTGCGGTTGTGGTGGCAAGTGGGCTTGACGTCCGGTTATTATCAGTCGCGCTATGACATGCTAAAACCGTTTAACAGCAAACCCGATGCGCTAAGCTATACATCCTACGGCGCCTATTTGGTGTATGAGCATCGCGATTTCAAAGACTATTTTTACCGGGGAATAAAGTTGGCGGCGGATGTTGCCAGGCGTGCCGACTCTGACATACGTTCTTCCCGGCTTCAATTGGACTGGCAGCATGGTCTGTTTGCCCGTCAGAGCCTGCAGCTACGCGCCCGTTTTCTGCAGCTTCAACATGGCCAGGATGTCCGCGACGCCCTTAAGCTGGGCGGCCAGGCGGGACTTCGTGGTGTGCCGTCCGCTGGATTATGGTTGCAACAAGCCGCTACCCTGTCCTGGGATTATTTTATACCCATGCGTAAAACCCAATCGATAACCTGGGTGGTAGGGCCGTTTTACGACTACGCACGATTTAAACCGTATGACGAATCGCAGACCCGGAGCGGTCAAAGTTACGGGCTGGGCTTATACAGTTTCACCCATCGCACGGGCGTTCAGGGTGTCGGCATCGTGGTGGGCCATCACAAGGATTTCCTCGGTGATTTTGTCAGCTTTTCCTTGGGTATGGGATTTTAACGGAGACGGTATGCTGCGTCGGATCATCGTGGGCGTGGTATTGTTGGGATGCGGCTGGTGTCAGGCGCAAGGTGTGGTAATAAAATCAACCGATCAGTCGCGGACGTCGGAAAAACCGGTCTGGCGGCATCGCGATGTCGATTCGCTGGTTTCACTACAGGAAATGCGCATTGTCCTGATGGATTTTGAAAAGTATTTACGTGATGTTGGCAGCGGTTCCATGGAAGCCATTACATTTTTAAAGCATAAAGTATTTGAGTATCGGCAAATTAAACGCTATATGGCGGTTAAACATGCCAACAATAAAAATATTAGCGGAACGCTGCGTGAATTCGACGGTATCATCATCTTAGTGGAGAAGATTACCTCCCAGGAACAGGCACTGCAGCAACTACGACAAAACATTGTGGAAAATTTCCAATTGGCGGAGGACATTAAGGAAAACGCCGCCCGTTTAGCCCGGTCGGTAAGTCAAGGAAAAAAGGCCCGCTATGCCGTGGCCATGGCTTTGCAGGTCGACGGCGCGTTGTTAAGGGATCAATTACGTGCCGTGATGTCGGATAAAAGCATGCTGGGTAGCCATATACGGGCGGTCGAAGCGGCCGCGCAGTCCTTGGTAGGTCATTTGCAAACCATTAAAAGCCGCCAAACAGATCCAGTCCTGGTTAGCCGGCTGCGTGCGGATATTAAAACACTTTCCGCCGGCGTGCATGCGCAACAACCGCAATACCAGCATTTTTTTGAAACCAAAGAAACAATAGCCCGGGCGGCCAGTCAAGCGGACAAACTGCAGACTGACATACGCGCCCTGGTGCAATGGTATATGTTAACCCGCAAGCTGGATTAGCAAGGGGTGGAAGCCGTTGGTCCGCGCGGGAATTTTCCATGAATTGATGATCCGTAAAAGCGGGTCGAACCCTGTTCCTATAACCGGACGAACGGTTGCCGCAGTCTATCAAGCTTTGTCCGTGAGATCCGATACCTGACATTATGAAAAGTTTGGAAAGTGGTCACGTGAAGGTATTAAGCTCGCAGCAGGGCGATTGCGCCCATCTGGTATTTCAACTGCCCAAGCGCTTGAATTTTGATCATATTTTGGCCATCGAGGAAAATGGTGACCGCTTGATTCAGCACGGTTGCCATGTGAAAGTGGATCTCGCCGATTTGGAAAGCCTGGATAGCGCGGGTATCGGCTGCCTGTTACATACCAAGGAAAAAGTTGATCGCCACGGCGGACGGTTTGAGCTTACCAATATATCGTCGGCCTTGATGGAAGAAAACCACTCCTGTTTGCAGCATCATTTTCAGGTAGGCGAATAACGGATTTGTATCTCCCGCCGGCCATCGCGACAACATCTATTCCCTCCAGGCCCCTCAACATACGGTAGCTATGCATCCTTCGCGCTGTAATCGGCCCAACCTTGTGCTACACTGGGTCACGCGCTTGGAGTTCCCGCCAGGCCATTTGAAACCCGCCAACCATTGCGGTTTACACCCATAAAGGATTTACCGCGTAGATCATCCAGGGTTTTGATATCGCCGCGATCCGCCCGGCAAAAAATAACCGCGCCAAAGGCAATCGTTGCTTGCATAGCCAAGCCGGTTTAATTAACCCGGTTTCGAATCCGACCGCTAAGATAGCCCGCAATATTGTTGGCGATACCTTCCACCAAGCGTTGCCGTGACTGTTGACCCGCCCAGGCGACATGGGGGGTGACAATGAGATTGGGGATGCCTTGCAATAATATCTGGTCTTCCAGAGGTGGTTCACGGGTTAGCACGTCAACCGCGGCACCGGCCAGTGTTCCACTGCGCAACGCATCGGCCAAAGCCAGTTCGTCCACAATACCGCCTCGGGCGGTATTGATGAGTGAAGCATGATTTGGCATAAGCGCCAACTCCGCCGCGCCGATGAGATGGAAAGTATCCGTGGCCAATGGACAATGCAGGGTTAGCATATCCACTTTGGCGAGCATCTTGTAAAAATCGGTTCGTCCATTACGAATACTTTTCGCGTCCTTACGTTCGGCAATATATACCCGCATATCGAAAGCCTGAGCTAATTGGGCAACCCGTCTACCCAGTTCACCGTAACCGATAATGCCCAGTTTTTTGCCGGCCAATTCACCCATGGTGGGCCCCAACACACAGAACTGATCACTGCCGGCCCATCGTCCGTCAATTGACGCGGATTGATAGAAAGTCAGGTGCCGGCTGAGCTGCAGGATCATCGCAAAAACATGTTCAGCCACGGAATGGGTGGCATATGCCCTTACATTACACGCTGGAATGCCCAGGTGGGCGGCGGCGGCCAGATCCACATTGTTGCAACCAGTGGCGGCCACACAAATTAGTTTTAGGCTGTAGGCCTGGCGCATGGTCTGGGCGGTGACGGGAACTTTGTTGGTAATAATGATTTCCGCCGAACGGACCCGTTCCGCAATGGTATCAACGGTTGTGGAGGGGTAGGAGCGCCATCCGGGTACCACCTGATCAAGACAGGTAAAATCGATATCGCCCTGATCCAAAGAATAACGATCCAAAAAAACTGCGCGCATAATCCCTCGCTTGACGATCTAAACTGCAACGGTAACCTGGCGGGTACCGACCATCTGACGCCATTATGACACTGCTAATCCAATCGACAAAATGGCGCCAAATCGGCTTGGCATACGGACCTGCAAAAACGACTTTTTAAGCATGCCCTTAGTTGGTCGCTGCGTCCACCGGCCTGTCTTTTGGCGGCATTTGCAGAAAATAACCCTGTTCCCGCAGCAGGCGCATGACTTCGCCGGTGTCCGCTTGAGCCAGCTTGCGCGCGGGGTCCAGGTCCAACTCCATCACGAAGGTCAATGTTCCCAGAAGGGATCGCAGGGTATCCGGCACCCTGTCAAAGCAGTCTTTTGTCGTGACAAACAGATAACTGTCAAATTTTCGCTCGCTTCGATAAATTGCGCAGTACATAACAAGTTCGTCCTCGATAGTTGACCTGTCTATATATCGGATTTACCTTTCTTCGGTGCCCGAATCCGGTGCGTAGTAGCTCCAGGTATCCCGTGCATGTGTTTTCCGCGGCTAGTGTAGTGTCTCCTTTAAAACGCACATTTAGACAAGATAGACTTGATGGTTGCCTAAAAAAATCTATCTCGCCCTCCGAGAAGCCACTCAAGGTGCGATTGCTTTGTTCCAGACCTTGGAAAAGGTGAGCACCATTCCCGGCGGTCTGCGCCTTGCACTCGCACCTTGAGTGGCTTTCTCAATGCCCGTTTTATAGGAGACACTACACTAGACTAGGCTAGGTGCCACCAATACGCTGATAGTAAGGGATCACCAAAGAGTCGATGGCATGGATGACGGCCTGTGGGTTGGCATATTGAATGTAATGCCCGCAGTTGGGCAGGTCCAAGGATTTGACTTTCGGCAGGCTGGCTGTGAGCCGACGTACGCCGGCAACGATGTCGATAGACGGCTCATTTTCTCCCACCAATAGGCGTACCGGCCGTTGGATGCTGGCATAGCGGCCGGACATGGACTGCAATTCACTGTTCAAGCGTACGGTTTGTTGGGCGTGGGAGTAAAGTGTGGCGGATCGATTCCATAACGAAACTCTGTTTTCCACAAAATTTTCCGGCAATGATTTGTTATCCGCTGAACTGGCCTGTATCAACCTTTCACGAACCAAGGATTTGGTAAAAAACAGATTACCCATACGAATCAGGCCCAAACCCACGTAAGGATTAGACACAATCCATTCCAGCCACGGCAGGTCGGCATCCTCATCCGGATAGGCCACCGGCGCCAACAACACAAAACCGTGAATATTCTCACTGTGTTCGACAGCCATACGCAGGGCGATGGAGCCCCCATAGCCGTGCCCAACCACCACCACGTCATGCAGGTTCAGTTTATCGATAAGTTTGCGGGCCATTACGGCGTTAACCGTGATTCCGGCGAAGCGGTCATAGCCGCTGCTGAAGCCATGACCGATACGATCGAACGCGGTGACCCTATAGGATTTTGACAACGCCGGTATTAGCCTTTCCCAATCCTCGATGTTACCCATACTGCCGTGAATCAGAACCACGTCCGGTCCGCTGCCCCGTTGTAAATAGCGTATTTTGACGCCGTCAATTTCGATGGACTCACCGCTATATGGCGACGTAATGGTCAAATCAGGTGCATAATAATGACCCAATAAGTAGGCACCGGTAAGAAACAACACAGCGAAAAGCAGTAATAGGAGCAAAAACTTTTTCATTATTTTCCCGATACTCGCGTTGGTGACGCCCATCCTATCAAATCAAGCCTGGCTCGCCTATGCCAACAGGGCGCGGATCAAAAAAAAAGGATTATTTTGGAAAATAACCTTCAAACAGACGCATCTATTGCTTAAAATGGTCAGTGACGAACATATATTAGACGACCCCGGTAGGCAATCAAGGTCAGCAACGATGAAAAAAATACACGCACGCTATTTGTTCTGTTTTTTATTATGCCTTTTTAGTTTCGGTTTCACTTTTGCGCAGACCAATACTATTCAGGTCGCTGTCACACCCATTACCAAACCGGGTTTTTGGTCCTCTTATAGTTTGGAAAAATCCACCGTTGAGCGTCTTCATCTGGCGGCGCTGCACTTGAAAATCGGATTGGACATACGTTTTGTTCCGGATATCCCGGCGGCTGACGGTCACTCGCCATACGCTCTAACCATCAGCGGCGGTACAGTGGATGATCGTCTGGCCATTGACTTTCGGCGTAACCCTTCATTCCCCATAACAAATAAACGATTGCTGGCCATGCTCCACGGCGACAACTATGTCTATGTCAAACCGGACAGTGCTTCCAACGTTATAACGTTCGTGGTTTTGTATGTTATGGTGGAGCATTTTATTCAAAAAGGCATGCATGCAAAGGCCAAGCAAATTTTGCAGGTGCTGCTGGTAAACAAAAACGCCCTGCGCGATACCATTGCCGCCATACCGCAGGTTGTTGCCGATGCCCACTTTGATTACGCGACCTTGCTACAGGCGAAACATCCGCGTTTGGCGGAAAGTTTATACCAAAAATGCCTGACGATTTACCCGTCGCATGCCGACGCTATGTTTAAGCTTGCTGAATTGCACCGTGATAACAGCCAAATCCGGTTGGCACAACCCTTGTTTGAACGCGTACTCAGCCTGGATGAGCCGGAAATCGACAGCGAGTTTGAATTGGGAAATATACGTTTGGGCGAAAAAGACCACGACACGGCGCAACAACATTTTGTGATTGCCTTGGCATTTATTAAACGCAATCGAGAAATCCTTGATTGGTTGCAGGGTCAGAACAACCAGCAAAAACAACAGCGCATAAAAGCGGCGGTGCTTGACAAAAAAGCTTCGCTGATCCACACATCTTTAGGAAAATCGTTGTTTTTGCAGCAAAAATTTAACCTGGCTAAGCAACAGTTCAATCTGGCCTTGCAACTGAAGACTGATAATAAAGAGGCGAAGTCGTATTTGCAAAAAATCACTTTGTGACCAAAGTCACAAAGCCCATTAATTTTGTTTGTTGCGACTAAAAAATTATTTGAATAACGTTGGCTGATTAGTTCGTTATAATCATAACAGATGAAACCGGTGTGACTTTATCTGCGTGTCATGCAAAATAATCATAATATCGTTTCGGAGGTAATCTTCACCCAGTGACTTTCACCTCGCCACTTTTTGAGCCGTCTATTCGGTAGGTGTGCCATGAATCGGAATTGTTTGTTAATACGAAGTATTTACTGTTTTGTCCTTGCGCTGCTCATCCAGTCCTCTCCTATCAGCACTGCACAAGCCCAAGCCATCGAATCGCTTAAAAAGGTTGCCGTTGAATTAAATGATGACAGTGCGCAGTTTTTAGTTGGATATATGTACGATCAAGGACAAGGCGTACCCGGTGACAAGGGCGAAGCCGCAGTTTGGTATCGCAAAGCCGCGGACCAGCAACACCCGCAAGCCCAATACCATTTAGCTTTACTGCTGCTACACGGTGATGGTGTCACCCAAAACATCGCCGAGGCGCTGACATGGCTGGAAAAAGCCTCGCAAAAAAATGACCAGGCGGCAGTTACCTTGGGAAAAATGTATCTGTATGGTGATCATATCAAAAAAGACTACAAATCCGCATTTTCCTTACTGAAAAAAGCGGCTGTCAACATGGACATTGAAGCACGATTGTTGTTGTCGCATATGTATAGAGATGGACGGGGCGTCAAAGCCGACAGCAAGCAATGGATATATTGGTTGAAAAAAGCCGCCGCCGCGGAAAATACACAAGCTCAGCATGAACTGGCTATCGCTTATGCCAACGGCCATGGCGTACAGCGCAATATTAATCAAGCCAAGCGTTGGTTTAAATTGGCCGCGGATAAATCCTATGCGGTTTCACAATATGAGCTGGGAATGTTGTATGCCACCGATGATAACAATACGGACTTTGATAAAGCCATTTATTACCTGCAACAAGCTCGTAAAGCCGGCTTCGCCAAAGCAGGCTCACAGATACACCGCTTGGAAGTCATGCGGGCCAACGAGCAATCCGCCAGCCCCCGCATTAGCTCCAGTTTTTCCTCGCAAGATGTTGAGTAGTCGATAGGGAGGTCGCCCCGGCTTTTGATGTGAACCAGGAGCGCAAGGTCGCAGTGCTGTTTAAAGCCACAGGCGACGGGTTTTGGTGTTGAATCCGACTATTCGCTGGGTGGTTCCTGACTATTGATGTGATGATTTTTGACATCACCTCGCTGTTTTTTCACAAAATCTTCGATCTGTCTTTTTGCCGACTCAAAGGCATCACGCACCACAATATAGGGATCGGCGTGGCCGTGGTTGCCGTCGCTTTCCCGGCTGACGAGTATTTCTTCACCGGGAACGGTAATGTCCAAATGGATCTGGAAGCCATTGCCCTTGTGCTTATGCTTATGGCTTTGTTCCACGACCACCCGGCAACTGGTAATTCGCGAGGCAAATTTTTCCAGCTTTTCGGCCTTTTCGCGAATCCGCGCCTCTAAAGCTTCGGATTTTTCCATATGCCTGAAGGTGATCTGTAATGGCAACTGCATGATGTACCTCTCGTATCGAACGCTATTTCTCACATGTTCCACTCGGATAAACACGATCCAAGTCGGGGGTTTATACACCCTTAAGGGCCAACAAAGCAAGCCCCTGCTCTGGGTTTGAGGAAAAAAATACTGATAAATTAAATAGTTACAAATTCACTGTGAATTTTACACCGACTTTCACTATTGACATGATGATGGGTGTCAAAGCGGGCGCGAACCGCCCCTGCGCAAGCAGCCCCGGGTCGTTTGGCCTTACGGCAGTGAAGCGCGGGTACATTTTTCGGTGGCCCATTCCAGGCGTTGGATGAGCTGCGCCACGGCCTCGTCGATGGGGCCCAGCCGGTCCTGCTTGATAATATTCTCAACCATCGCCGATTGTTCGCTGATTTCCGGAAAACCATAACTTCCTCCCACCCCTTTGAGCTGATGGGCCAAATCGCGCAGGGCCGCCCACCGCTGCTGTTGGGAATATTCCTTGATTTTATCTATTTTCGGTCCCAGGTTGGCGACAAATTCCATGCGCAATTCCCGAAAATCCTCGTCGTCAAAATCGCTCAAGTCGGATCGGTAATCGTTTGTCAATGAGCGCTGAAAGTGCAATGCATTGCTCAATACATCATGAAATTTGTGCCGGTCAATGGGTTTGGTGAGAAAATAATCGCAACCCGCCTGTTTACAACGTTCCCGGTCTTCGCGCATCGCATTGGCTGTTAGGGCCACGATGGGTGCATCGTAACCGGCATGGCGCAGGCGGCGCGTGGCCTCCACGCCGTCCATGACCGGCATTTGCATATCCATAAGTACCAGATCATAGTCGCCATGCAGGGCTTTGTGAACCGCCATTTCACCGTTATCGGCAATATCCACTTCGGCACCGGTACTGCGAATGGTCATGGAAATCAGTTTTTGATTGTCGATACTGTCTTCGGCCAATAATATTTTACCGCACAGCCGTCCCTGGACATCGGTATCAGTGAATTCCTTGTGCGTGGCCAGTGGGGAAATATCATGGACCAGATCGACGACTTCGATATCACCGATGGCAACAGTAAAATCCACCCGGGTACCCAAGCCTTCAATGCTCTTAATGGTGATATCCCCGCCGAGCATTTTGACCAATTGTTTGGATATATACAAGCCCAGTCCGGTGCCGCCGAAACGCCGGGTCGTGGTCGAATCGGCCTGGGTAAACGGGGTGAACAATTTTCTTAGTTTCGACAAGGGGATGCCGATGCCGGTGTCGATGACCGAGACGGTCAACAGTTTTTGTTCAAGCTGGCAGCCGATTTCCAGGCGTACGCTGCCTCGCTGGGTAAACTTTATGGCGTTGCTGCTCAGATTGAGCAAAATCTGTTTCAGGCGGGTTGGATCGGTATACAGCGTTTTTGGAACCGGGTAGAGATAATCTACCGAAAATATTAAGCCTTTTTCCTGCATTTGAATGGCCATGATGGATTCGACATCATGAATAATGTGATGCAATAGCGTGGGTACGATCTCCACATCAAGTTTTTGCGATTCAATTTTCGACAAATCCAGAATTTCGTTGATGACATTGAGCAAGTGGTTACCATTGCGTAATATGGTTTCCACGGCCTGGTGTTGGGCGGCGGGCGTATCATCGCTGGCTAACAGGCTTTCCGCGAAGCCGATGATGGAGGTAAGGGGGGTGCGGATTTCGTGACTCATATTGGCCAGAAAAATACTCTTGGCTTGATTGGCTGATTCGGCGTTGACCTTATCGACCAAAGCTTTTTGCGCGGACTGTTCGGCGGTTTTACGCTCGGTAATGTCTTGTATAACGCCAAACATGTACACTTCATCCATTAGTGGATCCGTGCTTATTTTGGCGATCAAGACCACGGTGCGAATGGTATTGTCGGCGCGGACGATTCGAAATTCCGATTCAAACGGTTTGTGTTTGTGAATGGCGCGCTTGAAGGCTTGAAACATATCGCGCCTGTCATCCCTGTGAATAAGGCGCAGCAGCGTGAGCGGATGCAGGGGAATTTTCTGGCCGATGTCGAAGATATTATAGAACTCGTTGGATCCTAGCAATTCACGATCATTGACATGGTAGTCCCAATGACCCATATGGGATATTTTCTGCGCCAGTTCCAGGCGCGCCGTACGTTTTTTAATGCGTTCTTCCAGGGTTTTGTTCAGGTCGCGCAACTGATCCATGGCATTGTTGGTTTCGGCAATACTGTCTTTCAACCGCTTCATCATATAGTTGAATGAACGTGTCAATTTTCCAATTTCGTCGTTGGAGTGGACTTTGACTTCCTGGTTCAGGTCGCCTTTGGCGATACGTTCGGATCCCTCAATCAGGCTGGTGATGGGTCGAAGGGTGTTGTATTTGAATACGATATAAATGAATACACTCAACAAGCTAATAATGATGGCGTTGGTCAACAGCTGGCGTATCAATTCCGTCTTGGCCAGGTCCGTCAGGCGAGCGTCGTCGATACCGATACGAATGGATGCGATCAATGTGTCCTCAAGAAATACCGGAAACTCGATGGACGTCACATACTCGTCAAAGTTCGCGGCATCGACAATACCCTCAATGTCGTCTTCCTGAAGTTTGAACATGGCTTGCTGAATATAGTGATTTTCCCTGTTCAGATAGGATGTGACCGGTTTGTTGTCGTCGGCCGCGAATATCACACTGTAAACAATATCTTCCAGGTTGGACACGCTTTTCATTAATTTATTCAGGGTAATATAGTCGTGTGATAAAAGAGCCTCGATACTGATAGCGGAAACAAATTCACCGTGGGTTTCGGCTTTTTGGGCTAGATTCTGCTTGAATTGTTTGAGTCTGGTAAAATAATCAAATGACGCGCTGACCGACATGGTGATGGAAAGGACCACCGTTGTAAGCAGAATAAATTTGATACCCAATGTGAGTTTGCAGTTTTCAAGCTTCATGCCGCCGACCTTGTCATAACTTCTCATGTAGTACTTGGAATATAATGTCCCTATGAGCATTGTATTCGGCATCGCCCGTGGTCACGAGTCGGGTGAGTTTGGCACGCCGCAGTGCTTGGCGTCCTGTGGGATATTCATGCATGTGCGTCAGGGCAGCGCGAATCCTGATCCTCAGATCCATGGAAAGACGCCGGTTTACCGCCCATGCGAGATGGGTGAGCGCGGGGCTCCTGGCGATGATTTTGAGCTTCGACAGATCAATCATTTTCGGTATATCGTACATCTGTTGCACGCTTTCACCCACGCCGCATGCCGTGGCTTTACCGAAATACACCGCCATCAATGCATTGGGTGGATTGCGTGCAAAAGTATGCTTGTAGTCACTTTCCCGCAAGCCGAAATTGCGCAGCATCATTCGCGGCACAATATAGGACATCATGGCTTTGGTGCCGCCGCCGAAAATAACGGTTTTGTCTTTGAGTTGATTCAGGGAGTCAAGACCGCTGTCCTTGCGCACCATAATGACCGACGCGATCGTGGGACGGCCGAATTCCTCGCTTTTGGCAACCAGTTCATAGCCAGGGTTTTTGTGGCTTTTCAGGTAATGGTATTGATTGTAATGCACGAGTTGGTAGCGGCCGTTTTTGACATTTACCCAAAATGTTGGAAAGTCTTTAGCCGTTTCCAGCCGTACCGGCTTATGCAGGGCGGCTTCCAGTTGCTTGCTGATGGGCAAGAACATGGCGATGGTTTGTTCGTAGTTATGCCGTGGAAACACGCCTAAAACAAATGGTTCCTCGGCCGGCTGTGACCAACCCGTATCGGTGCATAGCATCACCGTACATAGCAACGTCAGCGTGAAACGGCTTGCCCGAGTCAATATTGTTCTCCAAGCATTTCAAGAATGATGCGCCGGTGAGCATCGTATTCACGGTCGTTGGCCAGCGCCATGCCGTCTAACTTGGCTTTCAACAGGATCTTTCGTCCGTTACGGCTAAGATGCATTTTTGACAACAGGTCACGAATTTTTTCGGCTAAGGTTTTGGGCATGGATGCTTTTACGGCCCACGGCAAGTGGGGCAGTTGTTCGCCGCGCAGCAGGTAGCGCATCTTGGAAATGTCGATTTGATTGGTGACAACCGCCAGCTGTAGTACTTTGTCGCCCGCACCGGCCGCCGCAAAGCGGCCGTAGTAGGTGGCGACTATGGCATTGGGCGGATTTTTAGCAAAAGAGGTTTCGTATTGATCGGGTTGCAGGCCATGCCGGCGCAGTAAATAGGTGGCGACGATATAACTTTGCATGGCTTGGGGGCCGCCGCCGAACAAAATTTTTCTACCTTTCAAATCGGCCACCGATTCGATGTCCGAATCACGGCGAACGAGTATGGAACCGGCGATAGTGCTTTCCCCAAATTCAATATTCTTTAGAATGACTTTGTATCCCAGTTCCTTGTGGGCTTTGACGTACTGGTATTGATTAAAATGAACGATATCGTATTCCTGCTTTTTAACACCCTCCCAAAACGATTTAAAATTCCGAGTCGTGGCCAGTTGAACTTGACAACCCAATTTGGCCGTCAGAAAGTGAATCATGGGCGTAAACATACGCGTGGTTTCCGTGGCATTGCGGCGGGGAAAAATACCGACCACCAAGGTATTCTGCGCGGCAGCCACGGCGGGCTCGAACAACAGCATCAGCATTAAG